>Ga0307509_10001034_pt1 | contig 47843 bp, 41 predicted proteins | sample 10_EM_MG_FD_202245 | JGI IMG/M metagenome (GOLD analysis project Ga0307509, IMG submission 202245) | Populus trichocarpa ectomycorrhiza microbial communities from riparian zone in the Pacific Northwest, United States - 10_EM | ecosystem: Host-associated > Plants > Roots > Unclassified | place... | reverse complement strand
GACGTGTCCTACTCAACAAAACAACACACTCTTCATCTTTACCACACAATATATCGCTTTTTCATACGTCCTAATTCCTATCCTATACCTTTATCAAACGTCCGGCATTCAAACATGCATAAACAACAACAGGCCTTTTCATGCAGCCAACCCACCGCACGGGTAGCCAATCAGAACCGACGTAGGCATAACATTGTACCAGTCGATAAGGCAGCCAGATCAGGAACGCAGCCGACCGAATCAGGCAGCACGTACGGTTCATATTTGGGGGCTCGAAATCTTCCCCACCCCGGATCGTAAGACGTCTTCTGGCACGACCAGCCAAGCGCCCCGGAAGGGACACTTTACACACCGTGGCGTATAACGATCACGAGGCCGATCAGCATGAGGATGAAGAACAAATAACAGAAAGCTTTCATCTCAGCGATGATAGCAGCGATGAGTACCAAAACTCCCACATATCTGATCAAACCGAATTGGACATAGAGCTAGACACAGATGAGAATGATAATGCGGATCACACTAGATCAATAACATGTCATCAATCACGAGCCGGGGAGAAAGGAACCAACAACAGGGTATTGACTGTCTGAATTTTGACCACATCCGGATCGCAGGACGCCGCAATGGTCAGGCCTGCCCCTGCTGCACGAGCACGTATAATACCAAGTAGTGCGTACACTCTACCGACGATCGCGACATCTGGTGTATTGAGTTATTCATCAATGGCTACACACAGAGCCACAACATTAGCAGTCCGACGCTCAAGTCTTCGGGGCGAACAAGGCATGCCAGGCCCTGAGCACATATGGCCTGAGACTAACTCACGGCGCAATACAGCTATACGAGCAGAGGGAGCCGTCATAGCGCCGGCCAAGGGACTTATTCTCCTATATACCCTTTTTGATGAACCACTCCCGGGATCAGTTGCATTGACCACTCAGGTGCACCGTGTTTGGCTTCAGGCGCTCAATTAGATATCCGAGACAGGGAATATAGAAGCATCTGAGGAAAGCGTAAAAGTGGTAAGTAGACATCAACTAATTTTAGAAGAATCTTTTAGAAGTCTGGACTCGTACTAACCTTTCCAGATACGCCATAAGCACTCGGGGGTAAGATCCCAGTTTGTCTACCACGTAAAGCATGAGATTGTAAAATTGTACGAGCTCGCGGAAGTCCCAACGGCAATTGCGCGCCGGGTGGACTACCTGCTGGAAAAGGACAGATTTATGTGCTCCCCGGGAGGATATGAGGTGCCTTTTTGCTCTTATTAACGGTGCGACCTATCCTCTTGCAACTAATCAGAGTGAACTTGACGCATAAAATAACAAATCGATTACTGGCACCCCAGATTCCCGAGGCCATATGGGGCAAGTACTTCGAGGGTAGGAGAATGCGTGGGATTATTGATCCGGCATTTCTTGGGCGCATCAACAGTACCATGATTTGCTTAACATGTGCCATAATCCCCAATCTACTGCGAGCATGGCAGACAGGAGTATATAAGGATCAGGGCGACTTCAAGCCTGAAGCCGCCGGAGGTGAGCCAGAACCCTCACCTTTCTCTTTCCCGAGAAGACTAACCTAACGGCAACCATTTAAGATCTTTTTGTGCGCTAAAGGCAAACGTGGGCATCATGCCCCGACTCGGTTCAAACTCAGATTCTGGACAAAATTCGTGGGACCATGCATGGAAAGAGGGAGCCAGAGCATTGAGTCCGACAAGATCGCCGGGAAGGCTTCACGGATGATTGGGCTTCTGTGGCAGCAGAACTAGAGGTTCAAAGTTCAACCAACCTTCCGCGATGGACAGCACCACGGAGTCAAACTCCGGATACCCAGCATCTTGGGCCTCTGCCGGAGAGCCAAAACAGTTCCCAGACGGCAGAAGTGTCTTTCGATTTCGGCGCCGCGTCAGCAGTGTGGCTTCTCAGATATCTAGTTTCAGATCCTCTGAGTCCGGACTCTTGACCAGACAAGACTGTGGGGCTAACGTTGGACGCCGCAGTTAGCCCAACTCCGTCGTGTCAGCTATCTTAGAGTCTTGAGATCTTGCAACCAGAACTCGAGGAAACAGTTCATAGTGACCCAGGAACGGAGGAGGAGGGAAATGGGCCAGGCGTCTGTGAGGGTACATAGGAAATGGTGTGTTTGTAGAGTAAGATATAGTAATAATTATTTCGTATTCCTAAGAAGACAGAACCAAAAGTGGAAATAGTAGAGCTCATGGCCAGAGCGTGAGGTGCGAAAGAAAATGCAATCCGTGAGACGTTGCGATATCGTCAGACGTAGTTTATCGGGCGTAAGAACACCCTACCCATACCAGAGTCAGGATATCGCAGCGCAGAGAGTCTGAACATGTCATGTGTAAGAATCAGGGGACGCACTGTATTTGGAGTAAAATCTGGAAGAAGTCATCAGGGATCTGGAGATGATGGATCAGGATCGTGAGATCCTGAGGCAGGACCACAGAGCAGAGATATCTGGACGGGACGTGGCCAGATGAAGGAAGCCCTGAGTACGGGGGAGAGAGATCCGGAGTCAGAACGCAATAGGACAGTATCAGACGACATGTGAATTATGTAGGGGTGATGATGGGTCGCCAGGACGACAGCCCTGAGCACCAGACGCTGTCAGGACGCACCGGGCGAAGCGCTCTGTGCCCGGGTTGCGTGAGGATTCAGGGTGGAAACAAAGGGAACGAAGGACGCAACGTTGGATCGACGTGGCGTCCTAATTCGCGATTGACGTTCTGTGCCTCAGGTGCGTCAGACCCACAGGTCGCACAGGACGCAAGCTAGTTTTTTTGCTGATGAAACTTTTCCTATCGAAGTCATACCAGTGGCTAACTTTTATGACAACAACCAGAGTCAATACCTAGGTGGTGGACTCACTGCCCCAGTCCTAGTTTCGTCTATAGAAGCTATGCAGTCCATCATTTAATCTACGCGAGTATCCCATGTGCTAATTTGACATGCAAGCTTCCCCGGTGAGATGTAGCCAACGGTTGGCTAAGTCGGCGCTACCCATAGCCAGCCTCTCGGGACATACTCTACTGTGATATGACTCAGACCTCTAGAGTCCATTGACAACCCATTGTAATATTACAAAGCAAGGGGAGAAGGTCCCAGCCGGTTACTGAAGCAGTTGTCCCGAAAGCACCCAGGCCTGCTTGGACTACCCAAGTACCAGTAGGAAGAATACCCTACTACCCGTAGGCTACGATAGACTTCTAGGGGCCGGAGAGACCATATATGCGCGAACCCCATTTTGGCGGTTACCCATACTCCCCTTATATATCCTGCGAACGACATTCCGTCGGACGGACGGCGACGTCTTAAACGGTATTATGGCAGATACTCCAATGTCCTCTTTTGACTAGCAAACGAGCAACTATGCAGCCGTGTGCCTATGATGCGCCGTCCCAACGCTCGGGCCAGAGGGGGGTGTTGGGTAAACTCGCCCAAGTTCAATAGCATGTTCGGACCACCATTACTCTGGCATGGGGCCTTTCCGTGCAGATGCGTGTTGGCCCATGAACCTCTAAGATCCTATAAAATGTGAGGCAATTGTCGTCTAAGTTCTAGGATGACGTTGCTGGTGAAGGTAGGGCAACTTGGACTCCACAGTATAGTAACTGAAGTCCCTGGGCGTAATAGCCAAATTACCAAGGTAGGGTAACTTTGCCCTCTTATGCTTTTAACCGCTTCAGAGGTGCTCATGTCAACACCAAATGTTGTCTCGGAGGCCTGTCTAACGTTCAGATAAATTCCTTGACTTTATGCGAACTGACTCCCGAAAGGTTCCCCTGCCTTGTAGAGTACCCCAGGCTACTCAATTATTCCCTAGGCCTTGTTCCTAGCTTAAACAGCTATTTGTATACCAAGTATACCAGACCATACCTCATCTGGTTACTGCTTGGTATACTATTTGGGCTAAGGTGATAGTCATTGTAGTTACCTATCGTAGGGTCGTTACACCCGTAGTCTGTACTTCTTTCATCTGGCCACCTCCCGTCCAGGTATCTCTGCTCTGTGGTCCTGCGTCAGGATCTGACGTTCCTGATTTATTATTTCCAGATGCCTGATGACTTCTTCCAGATTTTACTCCAAATACAGTGCGTCCCCTGATTCTTACATGCCATGTTCAGACTCTCTGCGCTGCGATATCCTGACTCTGGTATGGTGTTCTGGTGCCCGATAAACTACTTCTGACGATATCGCAACGTCTCCCAGAATGCATTTTCTTTCGCACCTCATTCTCTGGCGATCAGCTATACTTTTTCCACTTTTGGTTCTGTCTTCTTAGGAAAATGAAATAATTATTACTTTATGTTACTTTACAAACACACCATTTCCTATGTACCCTCTGATACGCTTGCCCCATTTCCCTCCTCCTGCGTTCCCGGGTCAGTATCAACTGTTTCCTTGAGTTCTGGTTCCAGGATTTCAAGACTCAGAGATCGCTTTCACAATGGAGTAGCGCTCACTGCAGCGTCCAACATTAGCCCCACGGTCTCCTCTGGTAAAGAGTCCGGACTCAGAGGATCCAAATCTAGATATCTGACAAGGCCCGCTCCTGATGTGGCGCCAAAATCGAAAGATGCTTCTGCTGTCTGGGAACTGTTTTCACTCAACGGCAGAGACGAAAGATGCAGGTTATTCGGAGTTTGACTCCCTGGCGCTGTCCATCACTGAAGGTTGGTCGAACTTTGACCCTCTAGTTCGGCTGCCGCAGCAGCCCAATTGTCTGTGACGCCTTCACGGCAATCTTGTCAGACTCCATGCTCTGGCTCCATCTTTCCACGGATGGTCCCAGAAACTTTGTTCAGAATCAGAGTTAGAAATGCGTCGGGGCATGATGCCCACGTTTGCCTTGAGCGCGCAAAAAGATCTTAAATGGTTGCCGTTAGGTTAGTCTTCTCGGGAAAGAGAAACGTCAGGGTTCTGTCACACCTCCGGCGGCTTCAGGCTTCAAGTCGCCCTGATCCATATATCCTCCTGTCTGTCATGCTTGCAGTCTATGGCAAATTATGGCATACATTAAGCAAATCATGGTACCATTGATGCCCCCAAGAAATACCGGATCCATAATCCCACGCATCCTCCTACCCTCAAGGTACTTTCCCCATATGGCCTCGGGAATCTGGAGCCCCAGGAATCGATTTGTTATTTTCTGCATCAAGTTCACTCTAATTAGTTGTAAGAGCATAGGTCGCATCGTTAATAAGAGCAAAAACGCACCTCATGTCCTCTCGGGAAGCACATAAATCTATCGTTTTCCAGCAGGTAGTCCACCCGGCATGCAATTGCCGTTGGGTCTTCCAGCAGATGGTAAAACTTTACGATCATATGCTGTACGTGGTAATCACACTGGGATCTTACCCCTGAGTTTTTTTGGCGTATCTGGAAAGGTTAGAACTAGTCCAGACGTCTAAAGGATTCTTCTATAACTGGTTGATGTCTACTTACCAATTTTACGCTTTCCTCAGATGCTTCCATATTCCCTGCATAGGATATCTGATTGAGCGCCTGAAGCCAAACACCGTGTACCTGAGTGGTCAATGCGACTGGGCCAGGGAGTGGTTCATCAAAAAGGGCATATAGGAGAATAAGTCCCTTGGCCCGCGCTACAACGACTCCCTCTGCTTCCATAGCGGTATTGCGCCGTGAGTTAGTCTCAGGCTATATGTGCTGATGGCCCAGCATGCCCTGTTGGCCCTAAGGACTTGAGTGTCGGACTGCTGACGTTGTGGCACTCTATCTTGCCATTGATGAACAATGCATTATACCGGATGTCAAGATCGTCGGTAGAGTGTACGCACTACTTTGTATTATATGTGTTTGTGCAGCAGGTGTACGCCTGGCGATTGCGGCTTCCTGCAATCCTGAGGTGGTCGAAATTCGGACAGTCGATACCTTGTTGTTGGTTCGTTTGTCCCCGGCTCGTGATTAATGACGTATTATTGATCTAGTCCCATCCGCATTATCATTCTCATCTGTCTGGCTCTGTGTCCAATTCGGTTTGATTAGATATATTGGAGTTTTGGTACTCATTGCTGCTATCATCGCTGAGATGAAAGATTTCTGTTATTTGTTTCCAATCCTCAACCTGATCGGGCTTGTGATCGTTATACGCCAGTGTGTGTAAAGTGTCCCTTCTTGGGCATTTGGCTAGTTGTGCCAGAAGACATCTTACAGTCCGTAGTGGGAAAGATTTCTGAGCACCCGAATGTGCACTGTGAGTGCTGCCTGATTCGGTCTGCTGCGTTCCTGATCTGCGTGCCTTATCTACTGGTACGACCCCGCTCCTCTGTCGGTTCTGACTGGCCACCCTGGCGGTGGGTTGGCTGCGTGAATTGCATTGTGGTTGTTTATGCATGTTTCAATGCCGGACGTTTGATAAAGGTATAGGATAGGAATTAGGATGTATGAAAAAGCGATATATTGTTTGGTAAAGATGAAGAGTTGTTGTTTTGTTGAGTAGGACACGTCTGGTCTTATACGCTAGGACTTAGAGGCCATGTAGGGGGGGTTGAGCATCACATACGATCACTCGTTAATGAAAAAGACTATTTGGCTGCAAAAAGGTGTTTTTCTGCTTGTTCATCATTAAGTTAATACTCTGGATGACCTCATATATGATGTTCGTCTAGACTGTGGTATCAACCAGTTCAACAGAATGTGGGCGTCGCTAATGTACGAGGCCTCGTCGATGTCTGAGCCTAAGCAAAAACTAGGCACAGCCAGTATCACTTTGCGACACCAATTCTCACAAGACACACACTACGCTAAAAGCTGTTTAGACCCATTGATCTTAATCTCTGGACGTTGATTCAACACTATTGAACTTCGAGATATCAGTTTTCACGTCATGTATTCTCGCTATTTGTCTAGTTCTCTTGGCCATCGCCTGCCGCGGTATGGACAGACCATGCAAGGTATCCCCAATCGGGAAAAAGATATTAGATGTTAGCTCTAGGGGAACTAAGGTCAAGAAGCTGATGCCATGGTGCGCAGAGGTATCATTAATTGTGTTCTATCTGATACTAGCTACGAACAAGAAGCAGAAAAGAAATTCAATAACACCAAAGGGAAAACACCATCTAGTAAACATTAAGGTTGTTTGGGTAAAAATGAAACAAAAAGTTAAGCAAAAAAGTAGTGAATCTCGTTGTGTTTGCTGCACATGCTGGGTCTTGCTAAACGGCGCACCGGAGCAGTAGATAGTGTGTTGAGTGAGGCTAGCGGAGAACGACGGTTTTGAGATCCACGTACCGGGTGTGTCACTGAGGCTGGGGGCTGCGTCGGGGACTCATTGATTGTGGCTGGCGGGTGTTCAGGTGGGGGAGAGGGATTTCGATTGGTCTCTCTGGAGTTGTGAGATTGCGCCCAGCATCTGGAGCTGCGGGGGGCGAGTGTGGAAGTGCGTTGCAAATCATAGATAGACTGTCAGGAGGTGTGTCCTCGGCGCCATTGTGTCCTTGATGCCTCACAGATACCGCTCGTGGGTTTGCCAGCCAATCACGCATGCGCGGGTGCTTCTTCGCCATTTCACGAAGCCCCCTCAGTTTCTCCAACTCAGAAGGCCCAGAAGGGCCTGAAGAGTACAACGCCGACACTGTCGCAATTGGATTAGAGCTTGGCGGTAGTTCAATTTGCGATGGAATATTTCGCCAGCCTGTTGAGGGGCCCGGATCTCCAAGTGCCTGGAGCTCCTTCTGTAATTAGCTATTCTATTTTAATGTGAAGGATAAAGATAGATCACTGATGCTGCGGATTAGATACTTACATCACCATCGTCCACATAGATCACCCCAGCACCATGAGGCGCCCGAGTTTCCCCCTCAGGCTCGGCATCTAGCCCTTTCTCATCCTCAACAGACTCTTGATCGCGCATTTCTCTCACAGAGTCTTCTCCTCCAGCTGACTCATCCCAGACGTCGTGGTCAAAAATTGGACACCTCCCATTGGGAGGCTCAGTGGGTCTTGTCGAGGTCAACTGCATCTTCGTGACGTGGCACAGAACCATTACATCTAGGGGATCGTGGCCTTTGCTAGCGAGGAATCACGCACAAATGTCGTTATTACAATTGAGAAATATGAGTTAGCGTAGGGGGATTGGATCATCCGGCTTCTGACGTAGCATGGCGGCACGTTTTCCTGTCGCACCAATTAGATAACAGGGGCATCGAATTTCCTCCTCTACGACTTGCCCCCTTACTACCCGGAGCAAATCCATGATGCTCGGTGTAATCAGAACCCCCCAGGCAATTCCCCTGTCGGAGTCTTTTACATACCCTGGGTGGCCGAGGAACCGGTGCACCGTAAGCAGCACACAGTCTGTCAAATAATATCCATTCTCAAAGCACCCAGGGAAAATAGGGAGTGCCAATCCTAGTATGACACTGGGATCTGATGTCAGTCACCGGCTAACTAAATAAATTTTGGTAATACTTACCTGCAGGTTCCGCAACGTAGCCACGAAGATCCCGCCCAGCTTTTTAGCGGTCATTTCACGTCAGCATTCTCTTGGCCGAATCTTTGAGTAGAATTTCCGGATAACTGATGAACTCTCCAACATCATCCGGGTTGTGCTGGCTTCTGATGAGCTCAATACGCTCCTTGACTGGCGAAAGGCTGCGAGCAAACGAAACAATTGAGTCAACTTGCGATTCAGTTAGGCGACAGGGGTCAAGAAGGCGAGCTAAAATATAGGGCTTGATTTGCTCGCGCGATGTACCATAGACGGAAGATGCGCCACCCGGATGCTTGAATCCATATCACAATTTCGCATACGCAATGTCACCCTATACTGTCCTGGTTTGAGTTTGACAGTCAGTATAACCGATTCAGACTACTCGATACTTTGGATCTAAATTGCCTGAATCCCCGACGGCTGGCTGGAAGTGTGAGTACTCAACAGCCTACGGTTCTCTATTCATTTGAAAAAATGAATAATTTGTCAGTTCACTATTGTATTCATGCACAGAATGGGGGACCATGATTGCTCACAATGCGGCTTCTGCGGGGCGATGGCCTGCCGAACGTGTGAGAGTTCTTCTTCATATTCCGCTCTGAACTTGTGGCGTGCGAGGCTCATCCGCTAGAGGTCTAAGAAGCAGATAATTAATGTTGATCTCTAAAGTTAGTGGTGGATGTTTGCTTACTTTCCCTTGCCTAATTGACTTCTCGGTCTAGCTGGGAGCGCCATTTGTGCCTGGATGAATCAATTGAATCAAGCCGCTAGGGCAAACAAACTGGTTGGCCCACTAAGGCGGTTGATACGACGTCAAGTAAGGCTTAGAGTCTATGGATTGTAGTTGACGTAAATATCTCTCCCGACGAAGGCCGTGAGTGCACCTTCGAAAAGTGCAATGGTAAGTGTGGTGTGTCTGGAGGTAACAGAAAGATGTGGATGGGGCGTATGAGAGGACCTCTTATACGCGTCAAGAGCAAGAGCGTTGGGTCTGCTCTTGCTCTTCCTTGTTTGTCGCCCTTAGGGTCCGGCGTGTACTTTAGGTTCCCGGGGTAAAACTTGGTGTAGAAGACACTTTTGTGGTAAAGTATCACGGGCGTGACTCACAATGATCGTCTATTTAAAAACCAATTGCAAAGGGAGCATATACCAAAGGTAGAGAATACATCAATGGCTTAGTCTTCCATCGCATGTCATCAAACACCTTTTTAAGCCTCATGTGAGTTTGACACCATGAGACGTAGCGTACTGCGATGCATCTTAGTGTCCCTTGGCGTCCACAAAGTGCTAAGACTAAGAATAAGATGTCAACCCAACCCTGCAGCGGATCACACACCGAACAAAACCCCAGGGCATCCTGACTTTCGGCTGACGAAGATGAACACCTCCGACTTGATTGACGTGCTATGAGAAATTGAATATATTGTAAGTCTAATTATGATACTTTATTAAAACTATCAATATGAAATGCTAATACACTCGGGGTCTCTGTAGACGCAGCCTGAATCTACATGGCATAATATGGATTACACTCTTGGGAACAAACATAGTCTCTTAACCCGAAGCTCGTCCTTACTATCATCTTCGAAAACCATTCAGCATTTCTGAAGCTCGTCCTCTTTCAACAACTCTTGTGCAAAAGCAACAAGACAGTGGATTTTGGACCTCCGCTCATCTCAATTATCGACCTCAAACTGCGCCTTACGCTTCCGTGCCTCATCGTCATAGGTGGGACTCCATAGCTGTTTCATGATGCGATGTGTGTTCAGCATTCCCTGCTGTTTAATTGAGAGTGGTATCCGACATCCACTAGAATCGGCGCCCTGGTGAACAGGAGATGTCATACTGACAACTCTACTACCTTGCGAATCAAAGTCGTCTGACACATCTGATGAAGTGCTGGACCATCCCGGAACAAAAAAGGGAGAATCTTGTAGGGTTTTTGATCCACTGGCCTTAGTACCGTTCATGGAAATAGCCTTTCCCTTCGGTTGAGCTGCCGGGTTGACATTATGTCCGGCTAAGGCGTTTGCCCAATTAGAGACAGCATTTGGTACGAGGTATCATTGTCTCGGCTCCGGTGGTGTAGCCGGTCTAGCTGGGGTTGATAGGCGATGACAATAAACGAGCATGTCAAGCGGGTCCCCATTAGGTTGATTTAACAAGGGTCGGGTACGTACGTCCTCATTACTCTGGATGAAAATATAATTTGAATAATGTAACACATCTCTAGGGTCTTCACGAAGCTGGCGCTAGCCTTCGCCTGTGGCGCCAAATATGGAGCGAATGCTGTCCAAGGGTACATATCTTAAAATTGCCAATGACACGCCACCAATGTTATATCAATTTAACTCTGCAAAATCCACACCATTGATATGAGGATAGTGCCAATAGAGGATGTGATAATTGGGTTGTGGTGCATCGCTATTAACCTGATGTCGTTGCCAAACAATGCGCAGGGCCTGTGGGCGACTAAGTAGCGCCCTCCAGTCTGTATCTCATTTGTTAGTAAGTCACCACACAAATGATGGGGGTAATTGTGAAAAACACACACTTATTTGTCTTACATCACAGAGATCTGGCGCCTTTTGCCTTACATTAGGCTGATCTAGTGCATGGCGAATTATCTGGGCCTCAAAGTTGGCCGCCGCAGGCATACGAAGGATACTTAAGGTGGCAGCTGGTTGGATTTGCAGAAGGTTATTCACAAGAGGACCACCCATTTTGTGCATTCTGACTCCTGACGAGCGCAATCTTAATATCGCAGGGGCAATCACCGGATGAGGATTATTCTCCAGGGAGTTTCCTGATGGCACAGGGCCGGCAGACACCAGCGAGGGAGGTTGGTGTGCCCCTTGTGGATTTGCCAGGAGAGGCTGGATTTGATTTGCTGACAGACCACTAATTGCAGACGCTGTCGAGGGAGATTCATTTGGCCCTTCGGGATTCGGCGGGGGGAACTGGATTTGGCTTTCTGCCAAACCAGCACCTGCAGACGGTGTCAAGGTGTAACAGGGGCACCCTGTAGAGAAGTGAACTTCAAGGTTGCGACCGCACCAAACACTCAAAGTAGAAGATAAAGATGTGGTAAAATAATTCTGAAGAATCTACCGTAAAACTTAATATGGTTAACCTCAAAGCTTCACTCAATTTAGGCCTCGCGATGAAAAGTTGGTTGTGGAACTAGAATGCCAAACGCTTAAACTTAAGTAGATATCAGATTTAAGCCTTTGACATTCACCACTGCTTCCGACCTTGTGCAAGCACCCTGTCCTGCTCAGGCTCTGTCCGAGGTCTACCCTCCATCAGGATTTATCCTGCCGGCAGTGTCAGACGAACTCGGGTACACTTAACTCCGTCAATAGGATTTGAGTTTCTGCAATGTATCTCCAATACAACCGCAGGTGGAAAAGCTCTTCCTCTCGAAGTCATACCACTGGCTTACTGTGATGACAACAACCGGAATCAATACCTGGGTGGTGGACTCACTTGCCCAGTGGTAGTTTCGTCTATACAAGCTATGCAGTCTATTATTTAATCCACGCGACTATTTAATGTAATAAATTGACATGCAAGCTCCCCCGGTGAGATGTAACTGATGGTTGGCTAAGTGAGCGCTACCCATAGCCAGCCTCTCGTGACATACTCTACCGTGATAAGACACATACCTCTAGAGTCCAATAACAACCTATAGTAATGCTACAAATCAAGGGGAGAAGGTCCTGGCTGGTTACTGAGGTATTTGTCCCGAAAGCTCCCTGGCCTCCTTGGACTACCTAAGTACCACTCGGAAGACTGCCCTACTACCCATAGGTTAAGAGAGCCTCCTAGGTGCCGGAGAGACCATCTATGGGTGACCCGCATTTTGGCGGTTACCCATACTCCGCTTATATATCCTGCGAACGACATTCAGTCGGACGGACGGCGACGACTTATCGGTATTACGGCAGCTGCTCCAATGACCTTTTTCAACTAGCAAACGAGCAACTACACAGCCGTCTGCCTTTGACGCGCCGTCCCAACGCTTGGCCCAGAGGGGGGTGTTAGCGAAACCCCCCCCCAGTTCAATAGTATGTTCGGGCCACCCTCACAGAGGCATTGGGGCCTCCCCGCGCAGATGCGTGTGCGCCCAAGAACATCTAAGAGCCCATTGAATGTGAGGCAATCGACCTCTAAGTTCTAGGATGAACTTGCCTGTGAAGGTAGGGTAACTTGGACTCCTCAGTACGGTAACTGGGGTCCGTGGGCATAATGACCAAATTCCCAAGATAGGGTAACTTTGCCCTCTCATGCTATTAACCGCTTCGGAAGTCCTGCCGTCGACCACAAAAGTCGTCTCGGAGGTCGGTATAACATTCCTATAATTCTCTTGACCTTATGTTAATGTGCTCCCGAAAGGTTACTCTGCCTAATAGAGTACCCAAGGTCACTCAACCATTCCCTGGACTTTCTCCTTGGTTAACCAGCTATTTGTATACGAGACCATACCACCTCTTGTTACCACTTGGTATACCATTTAGGCTAAGGTGGTAGTTATTGTAGCTACCTATTATAGGGTCATTACACGAGGAAGGTTGGTTTGGCACTTCGGAATTTGGTGGGAGAGGCTTGATTTGGTTTCCTGACAGACCAGCATTTGCAGACGCTGCCGAGGGAGATTGGTTTGGCCCTTGGGGATTCGCCGGGGGAGCCTAGATTTAGTTTGCACTACCGGCTGTCTGGGGAGGATTGTTGAGTGGCTAGTTATTCACCACTACCTGAGGCAACATTTGTTGTGGGTTATTCGCCGATACAGCACCTGATATTTTGAGTCTGCTAGCAGACAAGCGTAACGGCAATTTGAGAGGGCACATCGCCGGGGGAGGCATATTCTGTCCAGCCCTTCCTGATGGACCAGGATTTCCAGAGGCTGGCAAAGGAAGTTGTATTGGCCCTTGGGGATTCGGCGGGGGCGGAGGGATTTGGTAAGGACCAGCACCCTGGGCAGGTTGGAATCGAGCTGGCCCGGGTACATTGGCTGGGGGAGCATTTTGGGCCCCAGCACCTGCATTCTGTACAGCGGTTACAAGACCCCACTGGCTCCCAGGGGGTGCATTCGCAGGGAGTAATATGTTCAGGCTGATCACCTGCACCAGAGGGACTCCCGGCACCTGCAGAAACAGCTTATTTTTCAAGTTCCTTGTATTAGTCAACTTCTTCCCACCGTTCTTTAACAGTTGGACCACTGCCTTGTCCACCTCCCACATACCAGGTATGTCATTCACTGCCGATGCAGTGCCGAGTTCATTGCAGGTGGGTCACAATTGCCGGATGCCGGCGACCATTTGCAGGAATTCTGCATCAGGGAAGTGGTGAAGATCCGTCTGATAACCCCAGGCGAACATTTGATCCTTAACCGAGTCCCCCCTCCATGCACCGTCTATGGCGTCACCTTGGTGACCAACCACGATGCCCATGGACCTCGTATGCTCAGTGACTTTTCTTTTGTCCGAGCATCCTAATGAGATTTCCCCAATGAGAGAATTACAGCCACTAGACAAAAGTCTTGGTGATGCTGAGTCAGATATTACTCAGCATTGTTATGAAAAGCAAGGGCATAGATATCAACAATGTAACACATATCAAAATGCCTCCAAAAAGGAATTCAGTTTCACCTCACAAGCCACAAACAGCCCGGCGGGAAATGACACATGTGGAAAAAGGCATGATAATTGCCTTTTTTCAGATCTTCGAAAAGATATCAGTAGTTGCAAACCTGGTCAACAGGTCATGATCAACAGTACGCAATTTTCTGGCACGGACATGTGACCGAGGCCACATAGCCAATGCTCCTCGCTCCGGTAGACCTGTTATTCTCAGCCAGCTGGAGCGCCGAGCCATCATCCCCGCAGCCCAAAATGACGGGGGGAGGATGAGGCTAGAGCTTCGGTACCGCCACGCTCCGCATGTTTCCATCCAAACTATCAACCGTGTTCTCCTCCAAGCCAACATTAAAAAGTGGCGTGCGCAAACGCGGCCCCGCTTCACAGCAGCCCACGCCAAAAAACGACTTAATTGGGCGGTTGCCTATAAGGATTGGTCTGTGGAGGACTTTCAGAACATCCTGTATAGTGACGAGTACACTGTACGCAAGGCAGCTAACCCTGCACAAAAATAGGTATTTCGTACCCCAGAAGAGAAGTGGCTTGCAGACTGCATCAAGCGACGGGGAAAAACAAACGAGGTGGGGTTGATCATGTGGGGGCGTTTCTGGGGTTGTCGCCGATGGCCCTTAGTCCCGATTTTCAAGAGCAAGGTTGACCGGTGGGGTTATATTGGCCTATTAGATAGGCATCTTCGTCCGGTCATGGAGGAGATTGAGCCGAAGCTGGGAGACTCGCTCCTCCAGCATGATAACGCGTGTGTGCATACTGCACACGACACACGCCCGTGTTTTGCTGACAATGGGATCACCTATGAAGATCATCCCCCTTTGTCGCTGGACCTCAACCCCATTGAGCACGCCTGGGTTGAGTTTAAGCGACGCCTTTATCTTCGGTATCCAGATATCCTGGATACTCGTGGTGGGCCTGCTAGGATTCGACAGCGGCTTGCCGAAGTTCTACCACTTGTGTGGGACACAATCCCCCACTCTTTCTTCGAAAAGCTCCAGCCCTCAATGCCCTCCAGAGTCTCGGCTGTCATCGACTCCAAAGGCTGGTACACGCGATACTAGCTTTCCATGTACTTTTATTTTTTTCTCCTTTTCCTTTCTATTTGCTATTTTCTAATTTCTAATTAATAAGGTTTAATGTTTAATATTTCATCTAATGTTTTTCTACCTGGTTTCAGGATGGGCGGGGGAACGGGTCGATGGCATTACGCTATTCAGTGGGGCACGGACTGTCTTACACGGCGCAATCACGAAGACTTTTGTCTAGTGGCTGTAGCTGGAAGCCGAGATGTCTGACCTGCTGGTGCCATCTGCAGCCTCCCGGGTGGCATCATTGCGTATTGAATGATGTTGATATTCTGCGCCATATCGAATATGTTTTCGAGTAAATTGAGTTGATAATTATGAGAGGCTAGAGATGTGCGTCTTGTGTATCTTGTGGAAGTTCTAAATTGCAGATGATTCTTGGTATGAGGTCCTCCTATGTTGATCTTTTGCCATTATATATAAAAGACGATAATCTTTTAGGCCGGTTGAAATATTCAAGTATTTTTAACAATTTATTAGGGAACAAGGATCTGACGCTCTACCACAGGGCACTCCCATAATCTAATTCTACTTGAACAAATGAAACGGAATAAAGACTCTTTCGTTCGAACATGAAATATTCTCGGTGTACTATCAAGGTCCTGAAACAAACAATCCAACGCTGCGCCATTTGACCTTTACGCTAAGCAATTGAAAATACTTGATCCAGTTTAGATTATTCGGGCTGCTTGACCCTATGTGCGATCCACACACATTATTGACATCACCCCAATAGCTTTAGACTCGAAACTACACAAGGCCGAGATAATCTGCTAAAGCTTGCCCCATGCCTAACTAATGGCCATTCTGCCGACCGAAATACACCCTGTCTGGTGCATATGAGAAGCACCTGTGAAATGCGCACGCAAATGTGGATATCGTCTTAGCGTCTACAATATAATATGCATCCTCACCGACTACTAACGATAACACAGGAAGTAACATATTGCCCCAAGAGGGGCATCTCCAGCTGGATTGCGACAATGAAACAGATCCAGATCCCACCGGACAGGTGTACGGTACATTCAATGACATCAGTCACAACTCTGATACAGAGATACTCAACACAACTGCGAGTCCATTACCCAGACAACTGATACTTGATGAAGGGGCCAGCGAATCTATAGGAGATGTCAAGGGCATTGAGCAAGAACAAAGCAATCTGTGTCTGCACCCACGGTCCCCATTTAGTAGCGCGCACAGTTTCAAGCTAGTGTCTTGGTTCATTGAGGATAAAGTACAAAAGTCACGAATCAATGAATGCTTCGCGAGTGGTCTCGGTAATGCTTCATTGGCCGCGTATAGTTCTATATATACGTATGAGAACCTTCTCAAGGCATTGGATCCTCACAGTGCATATCTTCAATGGAACGAATGACAGGTTGATGATGGCAAGCAAACATTGCCATGCTTCTATCGCAACGTTCTAGATTGCATCAGATATCTCCTGCGCCAGATCGCCTACAGACATAACTTGGTCTGCGCGCCGCCCAGGGAATACGACCCCAATGGACAACTAATATACGCCAAAATGCACACGGCCGACTGGGGGTGGAATCTTCAAGTACAGCCTCATAACCCATTGTTAAGTAAACAATCGCTCACTCAAACCAGGAGACACTTCCGCCATGTGCGACGTGTATTCCGATCTTAGCGATGTCTGATCAGACCCATCTCACAAACCTCTCCGGCGACAAGCATGCATGGCCTGCTATATCACGCTTGGAAATCTTCTGTCCTGCTGGCGCAACAGCCCCCCATCCTTGGCAGTTCTGCTTCTTCCATTATTGCCCATTCCCCCAAAACTATCAAAGTCCTCCAAAGCAGATCAACACCAGAGACAAATCAATGCTGACGCCCTATGGGACGTAATTGAACTCATCTTTGCGCCTCTACAAGATTCAGCGCATAACGGGGTACCAATTGACTGCGCCGATTGCAAGGTTCGAAGGTGCTTCCCAATCTTGGCCGCGTTGATTACGGACCACATGGAAAACATTGCGCTGCATGGAATAAAATCCAACGTCAGTCCTAGATGCGAGATGCCTGTGGTCGAATTAGGCACCAACATGAAAGTCTATCCAGTTAGAGATTACGCAATATATCACCATTTCGAGGATGAAAATTGGATTAGAGAAACTGACCAGGCCGACATCACACCTGAGAGGCTTTGTATTAGATAAGGTCCCAATGTTTTTTACGGGCACAACCGGCTTTCGCTGTCAGATTTAAACAAACCAGACATGTCTATACAGGTTATCTTGGGTTATTCAAGCACATGATGGACTGGATCCAGGGCTTTCTGGAAAAACCCCGGATGACTTGAGGCATTTGACGAAGTTTGGAAGGCATTACCGCCTTGCCCAGGATTCCTTGTACCCAAAAAAGCCAACCGCGAGGTTACGCAGTGGCAAGGGAAAGAGATGCGGAACCTTGGGCAGTATGTTCTAGGCGCTCTGGCTGTGGGACTGCGTCAGCCTGAGTGTGCCCAACTCATACCGTTCAAGCATGCTCTCAGATAGGTCAGGGCGCTTGTTGATTTCAATATGATGGCACCATACCGAAGCCACACTGAGGAAACAATCACCTATATGGAAGACTATCTGGACACGTTTCACAAGATGAGGGATATCTTTTTAGAGTTTCGAGTAACTAAACCCCTACGCGCGAAGATCAATGAGCAACAAAGGGAGTTGCGACATGATAGGCCTATGCCAAGGGGGCACATCGCACCCTCCAAACAGCGCCGGACGCGCGACGCAGAAAGTGAAGAAGAAACCGAGCGACTTATGAACTTGATCTTTTGTGCATCGCATTTCAACATCATCAAGATGCATTTTCTCAGTCAGTTTTGTGATCATATACACCAGTTTGGCAATATCCCGATGTATTCAACCGAGTTCACCGAACTAGAGAATAAGACGCAAATCGAGGCCAGATGGCGCCAATCCAATAAAAATCATGCCTCACGGCAAATTTTGAAGAGCTATAGTCGACTACATGGTATCCGAATAAAACTATTGAATCTGGAATCTCTACGACCTTGCGGTGCAGATCTCTCTCCCGACGTGGTGGAACAGTTGGATACCACTAGCACTACAACAGTGCCTGACATTCGTAAGAGGATGCAGAAGGCATGCCGGGACGATGTTTCCAACATGGCTGATTGTACATGGGTTGTGGGGGTTTCCATGCAAATTATAGGTCGTGGATTGATCCGATACAGCCGGGATAATCTGCCGCCAGCGCGCCGTCTTCCGCTGGACCCTGAGATACTCGAATCACTTCCAATGGAGCTACTGACACAACTAGAAATTCCAGTTGTTCCGTTCTAGGAAACAGAAATATACGACATCCTCCATGCACCATGTAGGGGGGCTGTCAACTTGAGGAACCACAGGAGTCGCAATGATTGGGTTTGGGAGTGTGCCGGAATGGAAGACATGTATGGTGGGCTCCGGTGCCGTCTTGCAGTCAAGCTCGTTGCACTCTTCAAAATCAGAGACTACAGATGCGAGGATCGAGTGCGCCACCTCCCTGGCGTTTAGTTTGTGAGCACAGTGAACTTAGTGCGTATATCAGAGGTACATATCCTTGATACTGTCCAAATGAAGGAGGATGCTCGGGAGTTTACTGTAGTTGACATAGTGACAATTCTCGGCAGGCGCACCTTATCCCAGACAGGGATCGACGCTGGATTGTCAATAGCCGTATCGATTTGAGAACATTTAACGAGGTATATTAAGGGATCCAGATATCCGAAGGCATCTGCGATGCTATTTTGCATCGGACATTGATTGAGGGAGGAACCTAGTGCTAGTATAGTTGTACACAATCTACGGATGAATAAACAAGCTATAGAGTAGAATCACCAGATCCATAAACTACAAGGGCGGATGATCAGTAGTATATGACCTGCGCGCGAAAGAGATGATTTAACAACAAAGTGCTACTATTCTCAATGCCAGCCGACGTAACGAAGACCTGTTAATAGGCTGAATAAATTAGCAGATCGAGGTGACTTGAAGAGGCGGGCCCCAGGAGGTATTCAGGACACTGCTATGAGGCAACCTCCCATCCTGACACAAAGAAGCTCGCCGCGCGACTCGGGTGGCGTGGGATGTGAGCCGGCCTTGCGAGGAAACTCTGGACGCATTGAATTTAAGCTGGCATTGCCAGGCAACTCCGGACGCACAGGAAGCAGAGGACGTAGACGACGCAACTCAGGAGGGACAGGACACAGGGGACGCAGATTCAATGTCGCGTGAATCAGGACGCAACGGCGCTATATCTGACACAGGGTAATCTTTTACTGATGTGGTAAGTTAGAGCGGAGTACCTGGATGAGCACAAATTGATAACACAGTACTAAGAGGAACCAGAAGACTTTCAGCGATACACGGAAAAGGCCAAAGAGCAATAGTGCCAACAGATCGAATTTTAGATCTTAGTGAGAGAGCGATCCGAGTCTTTAAGCCTCACTGTATGGGTGTTTGATAATTAGCAAGTATCTCAAAAGCTTCAAGTTCCTCCAGGTCGCCGAGTATTTTCACATCACCGAAAGCTTCCAGATTACCAAGTGCCTCATGAAATTCAAGTGCTTCTTGATCTCCAAGTACAGACATTGTAATTGTAGGTATGTACCTCCGATTCGTTTTTCAGGCTCCTTTAAGAAAATTCTACACCTCTAAACTCTTGTCTTTTTATACAAATTATATTTATTTTATGAAGTTGTAACAAACCACCATACATAAGGTGTTCGTAACGGGAAAAGACTATCGTGACTATCATAGACTAGCGATCTAGTCTAAGTAGTATACTTAGTTTATCGTTGTGGACTAATATCTAGCATAGTGATCATAGAAGGTCCTATTGTTATAGGAATAGAATACTCGTATACGAGTAAGGTGATATAGAGATAGGGAGTGTAGGTATATGTAACAACCATACAATAGGTAGCTACAATGACTATCACCTTAGCGCAAATGGTATACCAAGTGGTAACCAGAGGTGGTATGGTCAGTTGTACAAATAGCTGGTTAACACAGGACATGAGCTAGGGAAAAGTAGAGTAGCCTTGGGTACTCTATAAGGCAGGGTAACCTTTCGGGAGTAAGTTCACAAAAGGTCAAGAAATTTATGGGAACGTTACATGAGCCTTTGAGACTCCATTTTGTGTTGATAGAAGGACTTCTGAAGCGGTTAAGGGCCTATGAGGGCAAAGTTACCCTACTGTAACAAACCAGCCTTCCGTGTGGTGTTCGTAACAGGAAACGACTATCATGACTATCATAGACTATCGACATGGTCTACGTAGTTTGCTTCGTCTATCGTTATAGACTAACATCTTGCATTCGTCGTAGGTGTAGTGATCATAGAAAATCCTATCATATAGGAGTAGAGTTCTCGCATACAAGTGAGGCAGTATAGAGATAAGGGCATTAGGTATCTCCAACATATTACACCTATAGAAGGTAACTGTCAATGGGCTTGGCCTGTGTCCCAGTATCTGAGTGGTGTGTTACTAAGATGGTTGCGTGAAGAGCTCTAACTACTGTGACGGTTTTTTCTTTTTTTTTCTTTTTTTTTTCTTGTTTTTTAAATCATATGTTCATTGTTTCTATGGTACAAGAAATGACATGCATCTTTAACGATATGGCCAAAACAAAACCGAAAAGCAAACTAACAATCAACAAAGGAAATAATCATAACCATTTCCCCCAACGCGACCGATAATCGTCGCAGAGCAGCCAAAGCTAGGTAAAAAGAAATATATAAGGCACTAACTATTCTCGAGGGCCAGGGGTGCGTGGGGAGGTAGGGGGAAAGAGCGGATTTGGGCGAGTATGGAGCGAGCGAGCGAGCGGGGGCATCCCAGGGGGGAAGCCCGTAGCGGTGCTGCGGAGGAACTCAGCCAGCGCGATAAGCAGCGCCTGGTCGGACCAGAGAGGAGCCTTCAGGGCCAAATCGGAGACCCCTTGGAGGAGGCGGGATCTCTGACTGGGTGATGAGGGGCAGGACAGGATGGCGTGTTCAAAGGTCTGACGGGCCCCGGAGCACAGTGGGCAGCACGTGTCGGCATTGGGGTTGTCCCATGAGGAATGAGCAGTGAGGTAACCTTTTCCAGAGCGCATCTGGTGGATCCTTCCAGCAACGAACTTTCCCAGGCATATGAAGGGATGGGGGCGTGTCGAGGGCAGATAGGGGTAGTACGGGGAGGCCAGGGTGTCAGACCAGTCAGAGAGGAGGAGCTGCTTGGCTCGGAGCTTGAGGCGCGCATACGATGGGACAACCCCAGGAACAGGGGGGAGGTAGTCCATCAGATAGAGAGAGATGGGGGGTAGTGTGACCATGTGGTGGACGAGGGAAACAGGCGAGTTGGCCAAAGCAGTGATGGGGTTGTGGCGGTACCTTGGGTTCTTAACTTTGTCCGCAGTGGACCGCTAGTGGTGGTTGAAGAAGAGGTATGGTCGTGAGGTGATCTTCCCACACGCCACCAGGGGGGCGCGGTGAGGTGAAAAGGTGGGGACAGACTTGGGGAGGCGAGCCGAGGCAGGATTTATCTCCTGGGGGGAGCAAATAAGCCTCAGGCCGGCAATGCGGCGCTGGTCGCGTACGACAATAGGCAGTGGCGGGAGACAAGCCTTCCTGTGCAAGCACGTCGTGTTGGTGGTGGTAAAGCAGTTGGAGATCCACCTACAGACCCGACCCCAAAAGACGGACATTTGGTTCAAGATGGTTGGAGGGGACTCCAAACTGCAGACCCGTACAAGAGTATCGGGGCCAAAAGGGAGCGTTCCAGGGAGAGACAAAGATGCGAGGAAGGCGACTCATTGCTCCTGGCGGTCCTCCAGTGGATCAGTTTGGTCTTTGGAATGGAGAAGGAGATATTAATCAGGGAGGCCTTTCTCTTGGGCGATGAGAACGATTTCTGAAGGAGGCGAACATTGGTCCTGTGGGAAGACATGGCAATGGTTAAAGCAAAATCATCGACATTGGAGATAATAAGTGATTTAGGCATCTCTAGATGGAGGGAGGAGACATATATGACGAACAGTAAGGGTGAGATAGGGGAGCCATGGGGGACACCCACCGAGACGGGAGTGAATGAGCGGAGGAACCCCTGGAATGTCAGGCGGCAGGGGCGGTCTCTGAGCAAAGAGCCAACCCACTGAACCAGATCCGGGCTGACCCCCTTTCCGTGGAGGAGAGAGAGAAGGGAAGGAGACTCCACGTTCTCGAAACCTCCTTTCACATCAAGGAAGAGAGTGGAGACCTGATAGCTCAGGCGATGGAAGGATTCAACGTGATGTTGTAGAACGAGGGCAGCATTGGCCGTGGATCTCCGAGGGAGGGACTAACATTGGAGGGTATGGATCAGGGAGCATGTCAATGCCTGGGCTGAGACACAGGAGGTCGCTACCCTCTCTAGGATCTTAGAAAGTGTCCGGAGGAGGACAATGACCCTGAAGGTGCAAGGCGAGTCGTAGGCGGGCTTACCCGGCTTGTCGCGGACGATACCAAGTGCTTTCTTGAGGGAGTGAGGGTGGAAACCATGTTCCAACAGCGGGTCCACGAGGAAGGGGAGTAGGGAGGACATGAGGCGGTGTACGGACTTCCAGACCGAGTACGGAATGTGGTCGGAAACGGGGGCAGAGGTATTCGAGGATTTGGCAAGGGCTCTAGATATTTCCTCAGAGGTGAGGGGGGTATAGTCTTTGTGTTGTATTAGGGGTAGGAGTGGGGGAGGAGGGGACTTCTGCGGGAGAAAATGCTGAAGGAGTGTTTCTGCTACCTCAGATGGGTCAGTGGCCCCCGGCAAGTTCGGGATCCTCTGTGGCAGGCGACCAAACGCAAACCTTTTGGCCGTTCAGAGGCAGTGTGGGGTGGCCGATGATAAAAGGTCCGACCAGTTCGCCTTCTTCGCCAAGGCGATAGCTTTAAAGTATGTTCTCCTCGAGCTCTTGACATTGCTCCAGTTGAGCGGGGATGGGTCAAGGCGGAACACAGTTGGAAACTTGTAGTATTCCCTCCTCAGGGAGGAGAGGCGAGGGGACCACCATGGGTTTGAGTGGGGGCACAGACGCCTGATCAGGGCATGGGTGGTTAGGAGGGAGGTCAGGCGAGGGGAGGTGATGTCGAACCATCTGCTAAGAGAATTCGGTGTGGGTCTTGACTGACAGGGTGGTGAGGTGAAGTTGTGTAGCACTTGCCCAACCGCTTGCAAGTTGAGGAGGGCCCAGTGCGGACTGGGGAGGGGAGCATGATCGCATATGGTTGTAGCGTTATTACACACGGGATGTAGTCTGAGCCAGTGGAGGGGAGGGGTGTGTCGCACGAGGAGACAAGGGGAGAGAGAGCGGTATTCACAAAGGCCAGATCCAGAACGGAAGGTCTCGAGATGGTGTCAAACGGGGAGCGAGTATTAATCCCAAGGGTGTTCTGGAGATAGTATGGGATGTCGAAGGCAGCATCCAGGTATTGCCCGGAGACAGTAAATTCCCTTTCAGAGAGTGAGTGGCCGGGATCAGCCAGCGGATGATGGAGGTTAAAGTCACCTAAAATAAGATGAGGGAAGGAAAGAACAGAGAAAAGGCGCTCAGGGGGTATGGAGCGGTAGGGAGAACGGTTTGTATGCAGAAGATATATCGACGTAACCCTCATGGAGTGGTGGGGGAATCCAAAAAGGCCTTCCTGAGAAAGAACATCCACTGCAAGCATCTCCAAGGAGTCGTGAAATACCGTGGAGCAAGACAAATGCTGGTTTAAAACTCGAGAAATATAGATGGCCACTCAGGGGCGGCCAGGGGGAGGGGGGGCAAAGGAATGAAATCCTAGGAACGTTGGGAGCACCGATTGTTTGCAGGCGGGATCCTGAATTGAAACAATTAAGGGAGGGTGAGGCAGCAAGGTAAAGCTGTCAAAGAGTGAAAGAATAACATCCCAGCACCCAAGGCAGTTATGTTGAACGATTGGAAAGGACGGGAAGACACCTGAGCTGTCAGTGTATCGGGTAAAAGAATTCTCTATTATTGGGCAGAGCCCTCAGAGGAGTCAGAGTCTAGGGATTCATCACCGCTCTCTCTTGGGGCGAGATCGGTAATGGTGAGGTGGGCTCTCTGCCAAGGTGGCGGAGCATTGCGGGGGAGTACAGGGGCACTCAGGGTCTGGGGAGGGGCACTTGGTGCTGAACGAACAACCGTCGAAGGGCCAGCCTGGTCCTCAGCGAGATCCATGCTGTCCTGCGTCTGTTGAGATGGCACCTTTGGTGCATCTGGGCCGCCTTTGGGGCTGGAGGGGCAATCCCTGCTGCACGCAGAGTGCTCTTCTTGGCAGTTAGGACAGCATGCCACTGAGGAGGGGCAGCAGCCGAGGATCGGACGGAGGTTACCACCCCTAGGGCAGGCAGGCTTAGGGCAGCGATGCTCTGCCTTTGTATGAGTGAGCGGGCAGAAGGGACAGACAGGTTGAGAGCTGGGACAGCGGTGGGAAATGTGGCCGAACTTCCAGCACTTCCTACATTGGGAGATTTTGGAGAAGGAGAACATTTGTTCAACCCTTCGGTTTCGGAAGAAGAGGTTGAACGAGGGGGGGAGGGCGAGAGCGTTGGACAGGGCCACTGCAATTACTCTGGAGGTGGCAGTTTTTTGACTTTGAGATTCCGGGTCCGGGTTGAGGAAACATGCTGAGAGAATGGAGTCTCCCCTGGCATTGTGGATGGACTCATAAAGAGAGGGGAAGAGTTGGGTGTCATCTGAGGGGAGGAAGGCGAGGGAGATAGAATGAATCGATAGCTCTGTTTGGTTCAGGGCGGGTCTGAAGAGATCCCAGAGGAAGTTACCCACTGGGAAAGCTTTATTCAACTTTGTGGTGAGGGGAGTGAAGTAGGGGGTGTATGTGGAGGCAGGGGTGTGGAGGTCAGTACCGAGCAGTGACACAGAGCCTCTGTCGTTGACTGTGCAGGTGAAGCAGAGGGGGAGGAAACAATTGGCTTCTCTGAGGACAGAGGCAGCGATGTCAGGGAAATGGGCTGCAATCTTGAGCGCATCTGGGTGGGGTTCAGGTGTGGTTCTGGAGGCAAAGAATCTGTGGACAGCTTATGGGAGCAGAGGCGGAGGTTTCGTAAAACCCTCACCCGACGCAACCACAACAGAGGAAGCCGAGACAGAGTCTTTGGCCTGCCCATCGTTGTTCTCCTTACTGGGGAGCACGAAAGCCTAAGCCTACGTGGGGGTAGCCTGGGGGGCCTTAGTGGTAGGGGGCCGCCAGCCGGCCTCAAGGTGGCTGGGGGTCCAACTGGGACCGGGGGGGTACTTCACTTTGGCGAACTCCTCTGCCTCCCAAATGTGGGCGTATTTTTTGGCAAAAGCCTGAGGGTTGCCATAAAGTGTGGGAGGGGATGTTGACATGTCATATCTCAGGAGATTGGGGTCAGCTAAAGGGGATGGCCAGAGTGTGTTGGGAGGTGGTGTGGGTGGGGCCTGAGGACCTCTTCCCTTCCCCTTCTCCCCACGAGAGGGGTTGGTGCCACAGGTGGGTGTGGGGTGTGTCCTGCTAGAAGAGTGTATGGCAGGCGGTGCTATGTTGGGGTATTGGGGGGGAAAAGGGGCCTGAGCGGCTGACGGGAGACGAGAGGCAATATCAAGAAGGGATACTTGGAGAGGAGCAAGGTTGAGGGGCTGTGGGGAGAGATCCACGTTGGCCACATGAGAGGACAGGTCGTGAGCCTCGGTTGAAAGGTTCTCGAGGGCAGTTGCGATATGGACACACGATTGAAGGGAGGTGCAGAGAAGAGGGAGTAGCATTCGTTCTCCGATAGAGAGAGTGGAAATGTTGGCTGGTGTGATGGGAGGCAAACCGGCGGCCGGGAGCGCAAGGTTGGTGGCTGTCTTATGGAAGAGCGAAACCAGATGGTCGAGGTTTCTGGTCGCCGGGAGGGGAGAGAGTGGAGCTGGAGTAGCATTTCTCGAGGGGCCACCCTGGTGGCAGGCCTTGTCTGAGGGTGAGGGTGGGGACGCGAAGCCCAACAAGGAGTACGAAAAGTGTGGGAGAAAGGATTGTGCGCAGAGCGACGTGGTGTTGAAAAACATAGGGGGGGGAAAGAGGGTAGCGGAAGCGTGGCTCTAAATACTGTGACCGAGTCTCCTTATATACACTCTTCACGCCAATACCCCTAACCCTGGTGACTCATAACTTGAGTCATGAGGGCCTATGACTCATAATGAGTCATGCCCGAAATCCATCAGATGACTCTCATGAGTCACTGCGCAATATGCCATAAAGCAATCATACCAAATAAGACAAGTCACGTGGGCCATGCGCGTCAACTGACTGAAACTCATGACTCATAATGTGAGTCACGTGCGAAAGTCATTACATCATTATGACTCACAATCGTGAGCCATAGAAACATCCATCAATCATAACATACCCATGACACGCAAGTGCGAGTCATGCGAGAGCTACGAGTCAACTGACTGCATAGCATAGAACGTAAACATACCTTATGACTAATAACTATTTGTCATGTGAAATCTGCCTTGCTTAGTTACAATTTCTGACAGAAGTTAATATGCTGAAAATTTAGGACAGTTGTTTTATTAAACTAGAGCTTTCTATTCGCTTGTCCGCTCAAGCTTCTGAAGTTTGCTAAGATTCAGATTGTGTGACCTGCTCCACACATCATTGTCACTACATTGGCTACTTCTACATACCTATGTTCACCCTTTTTGTCCGCTCCGCTTCTTACTTCCTCTACTCTTCTCAGCCTGTTTGATCGCTTAATGACTTCCCCTAGTACATTACTTAAATCTAGATAATCTGCAGGGATCCTCAAGAAGGCAAGAATTCTGAATGCACTGCTGCTGGTTGCACAGATTCCTAGCTACTTAATTTGATTGCGATTCATTAGTCATTAACAGACCATGTAGCCCCGCTTTACCTAAACACAGGAAAACCACATGAACAGATTCAAAACTCTTTAACAAATCGTCCCCCACAACATTTAAGTGCAATATGTCTCAACCTTTTACAGGGAACTTCAATTCTTTCAATAGTATTTCAAATAACATTATCCTTGCGTGAATTGTCGCTATGGTGCACAATCTTTACAACTATGTGGAGAATACTGCGCAAGGGTAAGGGGGTTGCGTTTCACACTAAGCAAGAAAGAATTGTGGAGTATGAGAGCAGATTGGTAGGAGGTCTGGTTCTTAATTCTTCTAACTGAGATGGGTGGTGACTCTAGTATTTATACAGGAAGTGCGCTCTCCATATAACAAAGAAAGGTAAGGGAAAACATAGTAAGAAACATAAGTGTGAACCATGTTTGACCCTGAAATCCTGTCAAGAAAAATTTCAATAAATATGCATAAGTCTAAGATGGTGTGAGGAGATAATTAGGAAAAATTATGAATGATATAACCAAGCAAGGTGCATATAATAATGCATAAACAACTGTAAAAACCCGAGAACCAGATAAGAAACACATATGAGAAAACCCTAATCATTATCACGAAATATGTTGTTATGAGAGCTGGTTACGAGAGGTATGCGGGTGGACAGATAAAGAAGAACAAAGAAGGAAGGGAGGAAACTGATGTATATTTGCGAGATTCATCGTGTGCTTGCTTGTCGATTCTGGCTAAGGGTCAAGAGGGGGTTTATATAAAGAATACAAAGAGCCTTTGCCAACTTTCCAACTTGTGGGAATCATTCCGGGAATTTGCATAAACCAAGGAGTTCCAGTACCCTATTCGCTAAGTGTCCCGAGTGTCATCCCATCCAGCTTTCCGGACACCCCCGGACATTTATGCGAATCTTCTCATATACTTTACAGACTAGGTATCTCCGGTCCTCCTCTTGTGATTGATAATGATTAACAAAGGAAACTAAAAAATAATAAGCGACATGATAGGAAGGGTAGAGGGAAAGGATCTTTCAGAGCGGAGTGATTGCCGGTGATATTCAACAAAATATTGATGAAATATACGCAATTATATCTTTGCTGTAGTAATGTCCGCCGTGTCCAGGTAAAACTGGGAACACATACCAAGTGGAGAAATATACGATATTATCAAGGAGAATATACATATGAAACGAATCAAGGGAAAAATTCAACAATCCTTGCCACTGCCGATGATGAGTCCAAAATAATGGCCTGGTTGTCCCCTCTAGAACCCCATGTGCGACATCAGGATATTTGCAATCAGCGGGTGGGTGGTATAGGGGATTGGCTATTGGAAACGGAAGAGTTCAGAAGCTGGTATAATGGTAATGAGAAGGGCGAATCTGATCATCCGGCTTTGCTCTGCTATGGGGACCAGGGAGTCCGCAAGAGCTACATCTGGTATGAGAGGCGATTAGTGCGGAGCAGATAAAGGAAACTATTGCTGACGGATCGCGATAGTAGTTCCGTGCTTGTGGATCATTTATGCGATCAGGTCATCGAGCAAGATATGGTAGTGGCCTGTTTTTACTATGACTTTGCTTCCCGAGAAGCCCAGACTCCAACAAATATGCTCGGCTCCCTGGTCAAGCAACTTCTGAATGGGTTAGGAGAAATTCCGGGGGAAATTGTGCAGAGGTTTCGGAGCCAGAAGAGGGCGATTGGTGGTCGAAAACTACAACTTCCTGATCTTGTTAAAATGTTCGTGGCTGTTTCAGCTTCACAATGCACATTCATATGTGTTGACGCTTTTGACGAATGTCTTCCGGAGTATCAACTGGAGGTTGTTAATGCATTAGAACAGATTCTCGAGAGGTCGCCAAAAGTTCAAGTGTTCATGACCGGGAGGTCACATATTCGGGAGGTTGTTGGGAGGGACTGGATGGCAGAGCAGCAAGCGTATGGATTAAGGCCAGGGATGGTGATATGGCCACATATCTGCGCACGAGACTTCGGAGTGACACAAGCCCCGAAGCGATGGATAGTTCCTTGGAGAATGATATTCTGAAGAGCATTCCCGGAGATTCCTCGGAAACGTACGTAGTGGCGTGGGATCTAGTTAATCTGTGTAACTCATACACTGACAGATGGAAATCTAGATTCCTACTAGTCTCGCTCAAGGTCGAAGCCATCCTGAGGGAGACGACAATCTATCGAAGGCGAAATAGATTCAATGCAATGAGGGATGGGTTAGGGTTGGGAGATGCATATGCGGCAACATTGGAACGGATAGGAACTCAAGGAGGGGAGAGAGCAAAGCTTGCTATGACCGCGCTGATGTGGGTATGCCATTCGGAAAGGCCATTGCGGGTGGAAGAATTATGCCATGCGCTTGCCGTAGAAAATGGATCTGCGCATTTCAATAACGATAATGTCCCTGCGGTAGAGACATTACTCTCTTGCTATCAAGGGCTAGTCACGGTAGATAAGGAAGCCTCGACCTTCCGGTTGGTGCACCACACACTTCGCGAGTATCTCTCCACTCATCATAACCTTTCCCCTCGAGCCCACTCGGCGATGGCAGAAACTTGTTTGACTTATCTGCATTCAGTCCAGGCCAAGGCCCTTCCGGCCAGGCCGCAACCTGACCTTTCAAGCATGCCCTTCCTCAAATATTGCTCTCGATACCGGGGCACCCACGCAAAGACCCAATGATCAGACCGCACGATATTGCTTGCGGCGGAACTCTTGGACCAGTACGAGAACCACGTTGCCGCTAATGCACTTTTTGAGCAAATATTAGATCTGGATGATATCCTGGAAGCCAGTACTCCTTCACTGTTCGGTGGACTGCACTGTGCATCTTTTTTCGGGATTGTTGGTGTTATGACTGGTTTGTTGGGAATAAGTGGTTGTGATACCAACCGGGCGGATTCTGCGGGTATAACGCCACTTATATGGGCTGTCAGGGGCGGACATGAGGAAGCGGTGGAGTTGTTTCTGGGACTGGAAGCTGTCCGCTCAAATAGGACGAGCAACAATGGTGGTACGCCACTTTGGTGGGCTGCGAATAAGGGGCACGCGTCAGTGGCTAAACAACTTTTGGACAGGAAGGACGTCAACCCAGACCAGCCGGACAACGACGGCATAACACCCCTCTTGATGGCTGCATTTCTGGGGCGCGGGTCAGTGGTGAAGCAACTTTTGGACCGGGAAGACGTCATCCCTGACCAGCAGCTCGACGGCGTGGGCTATACGCCTCTCCTCTTGGCCGCCGCAGGCGGGCACGAGGCAGTGGTGAAAGAACTTTTAGACCGGCAAGACGTCGACCCCAACAAGCAAGACAGTGAGGGCAATACGCCACTTTCCTGTGCTGCGGTTAACGGTGGCGAGTCAGTGGTGAAGCGACTTTTAGACCGGCAAGACGTCGACCCCAACAAGCCAGACAATGAGGGCAATACGCCCCTTTCGTGGGCTGCAGTTACAGGGCATGAGTTAGTGGTGAAGCAACTTTTAGACCGAAAAGGCGTCGATTCCGACAAGCCAGACAATACGGGCAAGACACCACTTTCGTGGGCTGCAATTAAGGGACACGATTCCGTAGTGAAGCAGCTTTTGGACAGTGAAAAAGTTAATCCCCACCGGCCTGACAACAGAGGTAGGACTCCTGCCTTGCTCGCTGCTGGGCATGGACACCGGGCAATATTGAAGCTGCTATGGGGACGGTAGCCTGCCAACCTCAAAGGAGTATAGGTTAGGCAGAGGCAGTCATAAGCCACTCTTCTAGCTGCTCAAGTAGCGATACAGCTGACTGGCGGAAGCACCGCAAGCTTGGAAACTAGCCGCCGCTGCCTAGTTTGAGGTCAACAAGTTACGGGCTGTTTTTGCCCCCTTCGACTCTCCAATCCCAGCTATCTACTCTCCAATCCCAGCTATCTACTATCCCAGCATCACGCTTAGATCCATACTCCGTACTCCCATCATGGGCCCTGCTCTCCGACATCCCCAGGCTTCAGGAGCCCAGGGCACGGCTGTGCTTTCACCTCTTCTTTCTCTTTCTCCATCCTCTCCTTCGTTGTTCCTGGACTTGAAAAGCTCCCGTGTGCGAATTCCGTCGTATTTTTGGAAAGCAAATAATGTGTAAATTTAGCGCTCTCACGAAATTTGAATCTGTGGCCGAGTGACGAATTTTGCGATCACCACGATCACACTAAACTAAATTAGTCTCCTAACGAAACCTTTTTGTCTTCTCTCTTCTCCTGTTACCTTTATCAAAATCTCATAACCTTTTGCCAAATTTAGTTCAATAAATAGCCCAGGCTGCTCGCTTTATATTCCACTCGAGGCACCTATCACCGGATTATTTGTTGTCTTCTGAGAGGTATTGAATGACAAAGCATTGACTAGGCGGGTAAATACCCGCCTAGGGGTGACAGAAAAAGGATTCTGCTATTCTCACTAAACTCTTTACAGAGTTTTCTTGGCCGAGCAACCAATGCGTCGAACCATCTAAACCCCCCTATTGGGGTCTGGGTAGAGGCGGCAAGCAATTTTCCGTTTCCAGATGGCTTTTTTTTTATATATTCTTTTTGCAAATTGGCTATCTAGGAAGGGTTTGGGATAGTCTGACTGGGCGAGTCTGGGACCACTTGGTCGGTCCCGTTTGATGTCAATGGCTAGACGTAACTAGATTAAGTTGTCCAGTCTGGTTAGGTTAGGTCCTAAGCTAGCCTATATGAAAAGATTGCATATGCAAGGCCATGTTGTGGTGAAAAAGGAAAGCCATCTGATCTGAGCCGGAAAAATGGAGTCATGATTGTAATAAATATAGGAAATTGAATTTATTGAATTTAAGGAGAATTTTTACAGTACATATTGAAAAAGAATGGAGCAGAGTGAGTGTCCAGTGAGTGTCTGGCATTATCCGTGAAAATAATGGGCTCCATTTGAGAAATCTTTCGATCTGAATACAATAGACTCGGAGGTGTAGTCAATCAACAGGGGACTCAGGGGGTAGTACTGTACTGTGGCGTGCGGTTTCATGGTAAACGGAGGACTTCCCGTAGGAATTTAGAGGAATCTGGGGGAATCTGGAGTTTGGAGCAAGAATCTGGATCACGGGTTGGTCCCATGGAAGAAAAGACTATCCAAACTTCCAGATTATGATCACGGTGGAAAAATGAAACTACACATTATTGAAAACCCTGCTGCTCACCATACTCTCAGGATACTTTCTTTGTTGTTTAGATAGCTTCCATGGACGTGCTTTGGCTTCGGGCATGGATTGGTTTGCGAGAACGTGGTTTGGCTTTGGGGATATGTGCGTTGGGAAGTTCGAGGGAGCATTTCCTGTGCAGGAATGCAGCGATTGGAGTGGAAGCGGAGAGGCTGTAAGGAATGCAAGAAATGAAGGGGAAATGTATGGAGGTTGTGAGCAGCGGTATTTGTTTCTGCATTTTGTTAGCATGAGAGCCCGGAAGAGAAGGGAAAGGAGCAAACTGTCAGAAGGAGTCTCCGGAAGGATAGGGGGATTTTGTGCTGATTTATACTCATGTCCTTGTCCTATTTAGTTGTGGTTGAAGGAGGCGTCGTCAAGCGAGAGACGGTGGTTGTTGTTAGAGAGAAGGCTCCCCCGCCCCTGAGTGTGCAACCACTTCTGCTGCGAGGTCCTTGGCGTTTCGTTTCGTTGTCGCCATACTATTATCGCCGTCGATCCAAGTCTAAAATACATAGGCAACCTAATAGATACAAGTAGCAAGTTATTTTTCGTAGGATTGTGTCTTGTACAAGCAGTATGTTAATTCCTCATTTTGTGCATTGAGAACTAGGGAATAATGATTGAGAACTGAATCCTTAGGACTGGTTGACCAATTCTATGCAAGTTTCTACATTTTAGCGTGAAAATATGTCAAGACCTGTTTATCTAACTGTCTATTTCTAAAAATTTAAATTTATAATAGGTGTTTAAACTAGACAGTAACTTAGCGTCTCAACCAGTATCCGGTAAACAGTGAGAAATTGTTTGACCAATTTTCCACGGTTCTAGATTCATGTAGCTCGACCGTCAAAAGGTTACGTTGCCTACTCTACCGGTAGGTACAAGTATATGTCATCTACAGTACTAGGACAAAAGGGTTCGTCCGATGCCCATTTTACACCAAAAGTAGCCGACTTCGCCACCCTCCCACTAACCACAATTTCTATCAGAAACCACAAAAATTTGGCTGAGTATTAGAAAATCCGTAGATTTTATATTGAACATTACAAAGCTCTTAAATATTACAAAGAGATAGAGAAACAGACGTTTGAGTGGCAGGGAATTGGTTGCCATGTACCTTTTTCTATGGAACCCCATACAAAAATCTAGGTCACTTTCACACATGTGGATGCAATCATAAACAATGGAAGCAGTTTTGATTCCTTGCACTTCTACTTCTAGAGTTTAAATAGATTGTGATTCTCTAGCTGGAGGAAAGATTTGAAGTGTTTCCATGCAAAGAGTGGTGGGAATTGTCAGTTTGAAAATGTTAAATTTGGCCCAAAAACCGGTATCGGACGAACCCTTTTGTCCCCGTACTGTACTTTGCCGCACCCCCCTTCACTGCCAAGCCCCCCTTAACCGTCGGCATCGTCTCAGACTGTTTGGCGGCCGTCTATGTAAACGGGCCCTAAATCTCTTCCAGATTGCCCTCGGAGGTCCTCCAATCACGTTAGTTGTTTCGTTTAAATGAGTGACCCATTGTGGTACTGTAGATATTTGCTAAAATCCAGCCCCGAAGAATTCGCTCTATGAGAGCCACAGTTAATTCAAGTAAACCACTCCACTTGAGGGCTGATTATTTGGGTTTTGCTTTTTGGATGAGGGTTGTGTTCGGGTGGGTTCTGCGGCTCTCCAGTTACATAATCTCCAGGAATCTTGACAAGGATAGAACTTTGAAAGCACCGAGTGGTTGCACAAATTCTCTGCGACGTATCATACTGAATTTGGTTGCCATTAGTCGGTCGGTCATATCGCAGACAGCCCCGCTTTACCGGAACCCCCTGGAAGTTCGTGAGCTGATACAAAGATCTTCAACAAATCGCCCCCGACAACATTCCAACCAGTGAAAAAGCGAAATATGTCTCAAGCGTTTACAGGTAACATCAATTCATTCAATACTGTTTCGAACAACATTATCTTTACCACTGCCGATGATGAGTCCAAAATCCTTGCCTGGTTGTCCCCCCTAGAACCCCATGTGCGGCATCACGATATTTGCAATCAGCGGGTGGGTAGTATAGGGGACTGGCTATTGGAAACAAAGGAGTTCAGAAACTGGTATAAGGGTAGCGAGAAGGGTGAATCTGATCATTCAGCCTTGCTCTGCTGTGGGGACCCGGGGGTCGGCAAGAGCTACATCTGGTATGAGAGACGGTCCGTGAGCAAGCAAAGGGCATTATTGCTGACGGGTGGCGATGGTAGTTCCGTTGTTGTAGATTATTTATGTGATCACGCCATCGAGCAAAATATGGCAGTCGCGTGTTTTTACTATGACTTTGCTTCTCGGGAAGCGCACACACCTACAAATATGCTCGGCTCTCTAGTTAAGCAGCTCCTGACTGGGTTAGGAGAAATTCCGGGGGAAATCGTGCAGAAGTTTCGGAGTCAGAAGAAGGTGATTGGTGGTCGAAAACTACAACTTCCCGATCTTGTTAAAATGTTTGCGACTGTTTCAGCTTCACAACGCACATTCGTATGTATTGACGCGATTGACGAATGCCTCCCGGAAAATCAACTGGAGGTTCTTGATGCGTTAGAACAAATTCTCGAGACGTCGTCAAAAGTTCGAGTTTTCATGACCGGGAGGTCACATATCGGGGCGATGGTTGGGAGGGGACTGGGTCGAAGAGCAGAAAGCGTATCGATTAAGGCCAAGGATGGTGATATAATCACATATCTGCGTACGAGACTTCGGAAGGACACAAGCCCCGAAGCGATGGATAGTTTATTGGAGAATGATATTCTGAAGAGCATTCCCGGAGATTCCTCGGAAACGTACGTAGTGGCGTGGGATCTAGTTAATCTGTGTAACTCATACACTGACAGATGGAAATATAGATTCCTACTTGTCTCACTCAAGGTCGAAGCCATCCTGAGGGAGACGACAATCTATCGAAGACGAAATAGACTCAATGCAATGAGGGATGGGTTAGGGTTGGGAGATGCATATGCGGCAACACTGGAACGGATAGGAGCTCAGGGAGGGGAGAGAGCAAAGCTTGCTATGACCGCGCTGATGTGGGTATGCCATTCGGAAAGGCCATTGCGGGTGGAAGAATTATGCCATGCGCTTGCCGTAGAAAATGGATCTGCGCATTTCAATAACGATAATGTCCCAGCGGTAGAGACGTTACTCTCTTGCTGTCAAGGGCTAGTCACGGTAGATAAGGAAGCCTCGACCTTCCGGTTGGTGCACCACACACTTCGCGAGTATCTCTCCACTCATCATAACCTTTTCCCTCGAGCCCACTCGACGATGGCAGAAACTTGCTTGACTTATCTGCATTCGGTCCAGGCCAAGGCCCTTCCGGCCAAGCCACTGCCTGACCTTTCAAGCTTGCCCTTCCTCAAATATTGTTCACGATATTGGGGCACACACGCAAAGAGAGAAATATCAGACCGCACGATATCGCTCGCTGTGGAGCTCTTGGGCGAGTACGAGAACCACGTTGCCGCTCATGCACTTATTGAGCAAATATCGGATCCGGATGATAAGCGGGAAGTCGGTGCTCCCCCACTGTTCAGTGGACTGCACTGTGCATCTTTTTTCGGGATTGTTGATGTTATGACCGCTTTGCTAAGAGTGAATGGCTGTGATCCCGACAGAGGAGATTCTGCGGGGATAACGCCACTTATATGGGCTGTCAGGGGTGGACATGAGGGAGCGGTGGAGTTGCTACTGGGGCTAGAGGCTGTCTGCCCCAACAAGACGAGCAACAATGGCGGTACGCCACTTTGGTGGGCTGCGAACAAGGGGCACGCGCCAGTGGCGAAACAACTTTTGGACAGGAAGGACGTCAACCCGGACCAGCCGGACAACGCAGGTATCACACCCCTCTTTGTGACTGCATTTCTAGGGCATGAGTCAGTGGCGAAGCAAATTTTGGACCGGGAAGACGTCAACCCTGACCAGCCGAACCACAGGGGCTGTACGTCCCTCCTTATGGCTGTACTGGCAGGGCACGCGGCAGTGGTGAAGCAAATTTTGGACCGGAGGGACGTCGATCCCGACAAGCCAGATCACGAGGGCATGACACCACTTTCGTGGGCTGCGGCTAAAGGACACGAGTTAGTGGCAAAGCAACTTTTGGACCGGAAAGACGTCAACCCCAACAAGCCAGACCATGATGGCCGTACACCGCTTTCATATGCCGCAAATAACGGGTTCGAGTTAGTGGTGAAGCAACTTTTAGCCCGGCAAGACGTCAGCCCCAACAAGTCTGACAATGAGGGGCATACACCACTTGCAGGCGCTGCACTTAACGGGCACTCCCTAGTGGTGAAGCAACTTTTAGACCGGGAAGACATCGACCCCGACATGTCAGACCATGATGAAATGGGACCACTTTCGTGGGCTGCCTTTAACGGGCACGCGTTAGTGGTGAAGCAACTTTTAGACCGGAAAGACGTCGACCCCGACAAGTCAGACCATGAGGGCAATACACCACTTTTGTGGGCTGCAACCAAAGGGCATGAGTCAGTCGTGGAACGACTTTTAGACCGGCAAGACGTAGACCCCGACAAACCAGACAATACGGGCAAAACACCACTTTGGTGGGCTGCAATTAACGGGCGAGAGTCAGTGGTGACACAACTTTTGGACCGGCGAGACGTCGACCCCGACAAGCCAGATAATACGGGCCAGACCCCCCTTTCATGTGCTGCAGTTAACGGGCACGAGTCAGTGGCGAAGCAACTTTTAGACCGGAAAGACGTCAACCCTAACAAGTCTAACAATAAGGGCAAAACACCACTTTCGTGGGCAGCAATTAAAGGGCACGATTCAGTGGTGAAGCAACTTTTAGGCCGGCAAGACGTCAACCCCGACAAGCCAGACAGTGAAGGGCATACACCACTTTCAGGTGCTGCAGTTAGTGGGCACGAGTTAGTGGTGAAACAACTTTTAGCCCGCAAAGACGTCGACCCCGACAGGTCAGACCATGAGGGAAATACACCACTTTTGTGGGCTGCAATGAACGGGCACGAGTCAGCAGTTAAGCAACTTTTAGACCGGCAAGACGTCAACCCCAACAGGCCAGACGATACGGGCAAGACGCCACTTTCGTGGGCTGCAATTCACGGACACGAGTCAGTGGTCGAGCAAATTTTAGCCCGGAAAGACGTCGACCCCGACAAGTCAGACCATAAGGGCAATACACCACTTTTATGGGCTGCAACCAAAAGGCATCGGGTAGTCGTGAAGCAACTTTTGGACCGGAAAGACGTCGACCCTAACAAGCCAGACAATACAGGCAATGCACCACTTTCGTGGGCTGCAGCTAAAGGGTGTGAATCAGTCGTGAAGCAGCTTTTGGACCGGCAAGACGTCAACCCCGTCCCGACAGATAATACGGGTAAGACACCACTTTCGTGGGCTGCAATTAACGGGCATGAGTCAGTGGTGAAGCAGCTTTTGGGCCGGAAAGACGTCGACCCCGATAAGCCAGACAATGAGGGGAATACACCACTTTCGTGGGCTGCCATTTTCGGACACGAGTCGGTGGTGAAGCAACTTTTGGAACGGAAAGACACCTACTCCCACAAGCCAGACAATACGGGCAATACACCGCTTTCGTGAGCTGCAATTAAAGGAATCCTAGGGCAGGGCCGTGCTTCTACCTCTTCCTCCACCTCCCCTTCCCTCTTCTTCCTGGCCAGTCGCTATTCATGGACTAAAATCTCCCAGGTCTGAATCCTGCCGTGTCTTTAGAACGCAAACAATGTGTACATATAGCGGAATCTCTCCGGGCATTTAAATCGGTGGCTGAGTGAAGAATTTCCCGTCTGAATTGTTGGTGGTTGAAGTAAGGAGGTGGTGGGGTATTTCACATTATACTTTCGCCACGGCAAGTTTTCTCGCGTCTCACTGATCTTCGTTTCAAATAATTATAGATCCCTTGCATTTACCATCGCATGTTTCATTCATATTACATTTTGGATTCTTTCTTCCTCCTGTTTTCTCTAGTGAATGATCGGTATTACTATTGGAAAGTACAGTTAGGTTAGGTTACCATGTAAATTACTCCTAAATCCGTCTATTTCTTCGCCCGCTGTCGTGCGGCGCCTAGATACCTATCCATTATACCCTCAACCTTTTCAGCACTTGACGGAAGGCGCTGCCAGTCCGAAATTGAGGTTCGTTTTGACGCGGATTTTACTAAATTTACATTAGGGGAATATGACAGTTGGGGTCCGGATAGCGGCAGCCAGCAATTCCGTTCCTCGATGAGTTTTTATTTTTATTGTTTCGCCTATTGGCGGCTGTATTTAGGGTTGCGAATAGTCCTACTGATCGAATCTTGGAAACTGGTTTCTGGTTTGTCCAAGGGAAATAAAACATCTACGCTATCATGAACCATCACTCGTTTCCCTCCTGTTTGAGTTGTCCGAGATATAACCTCCATGTGATAGCAACTGAGGAAAGTGTTCAGCCAATTGTGTGGCTGCTTAAGACATAAGGATCTGGGAAATAAAAGCCGTTATATTGATGTATACTTATGCTACTCATTGTTATATGTATTGTTGCGGACAAACTTCTGGTTTGGTCAGTCAGAATATCTTAGCTAGTTGGGAATCCTTTAGTGATACATGAATGATCGTTGATGAGAGAGATCTTGCTTGGGTAAGAAAATCCACTGTGCGTGTCTTCCATAATAATACCAGTATTTACTACAGGGGTGGTTGGTTGCTAAGGCCCGCCCGACAAGGGGGGGCGAGTTTATGTAAGGTGACGATCTTGCACTTGTCTCTCGTTTCTTTCAACGACGGAGCAACAGTTTAGACGGTCAACGGATGAAAGAAAATTGGGACAGCGGACGTCAAGTCAAGAGTCACCTGGCCATAGATAGTCGGACAACTAGGCAAGGTGGGGCTTTCTTTTCGCTTAGATTTTTTTCCTTTTCTTTTCTCTTGGGTGGCCTTGCGTGAGAGGCTTGCGAATTAGCTTAGGAGAGTTGAATTGATTACGATTCGTGTGACTTCTTTTATCAAACGGGTTTTCTCCTCAGTGAGGTTTGTTGACTTGTAGTTTCCTGCGCTTTGAAAAGTAAATACAAGTACATTATTCCCGGGTTCTTCGTTTCAGCACGGCAGTCTTAGGCGCGCTTGTAGGCGGGCAAGGAAGAACGCAATCTTCTTCTCTTTCTTTCATTGATCAGCCCCATTACTTTGTACTTTGGTTCAGGCCTCTTTGGTGTGGCCTCCGACATGGTTCACCTCTGCCTAGCCTATACCCTAACCGCTATCCCCCTCTTCTGTGGAATCTAGTTTCCCGGGGATCTAGAGATAGCCCCACTATAAGCCTTCTCGGTTTGTTGCTTCATTTAAATGAATAGCCCTCTCTGATAGATGTATGTGAAAACCCAGTGATAAAGGCTACGCGCTGTGATCAATATTGCAACGAAGGGGGGGGGTTCGATCAGGGATGATCGAAGGATTGGGGATGCTGTTTTTCGAACCGGGGGTTATAAGATAGAACCCTTCTAACAAAATGGTAAACAATAATATTGTGCCTTAACCAAGCCATACACGAACGAACACACTAAAAACTTCGGGCTCCTACATCAACCCCACTGGCGTGTAAATCAGAAAATAATAATATATAAAATATGAATACGTTGTAGAATAGTAGAAATTAATATTTGATCTAGAGAAGTATCTTTAAGAAATGCTGAAAATGCGGAGTATTGAGCACATTTGAGCTGCCATTGCTTGTTGTGTAAACTGCTGTCCATAAAGTTCTCATACCCCAGCGCGTATTTGTGGCAGTGTTGTGGCTGGTGAGAATGTACCATCACAACTGAAGATCGGTGGAGAAGGTACATTCACACCAGCCACAACACTGCCACAAATACACAATGGGGTATGAGAACTTTATGGACAGCAGTTTACAGTACGGTTAATTTTGTTAACGGACAATATTTGAAGGTACCGTACTTGTAGTTGGAAGCAAAGAAACAAATGAATTAATAGGAAAAGGAAGCAGAATGCAGCAGCAGAGGCAAACAAGCTAGAACCAGCACTCCACTTCCCTTGCTTCTGAGCAATAAATACCCACAGAGTTGGGCCAAAGGTAGAAATTCCCATAAGAGTTCATACTATTTTTGCTTACTAAGATACTGTATTAAAGAACCCCCCTTCGATCGCCATTTTTAGACAACGAACACCGCTTCTCTCCTCCCAGCGATTGAAATCAACACCATGGTTTTTTATCGTCACTTTCTCCCCTCGCACTCTTAGTGAGCTGCACCCTCCGCACTCTTCGTGAGCTGCTTCTCCCTTCGGTCGCGTCGCTTCGCTTCAGTTATCTTTGGTTCTCGGTTGCGTTGCGTTGCTTCTGTCGTACTCTTCTCCCCTGCCTCATGGTGGGTCTCCTCCTCTCTCGGGCGTCTTCCCTCGTCAACGGGTCGGTCGCAGTTTCGGGTTATCGTCGAAGTAGTGGCCACGGTGGTCCTGCTGCCTGATATCGCACTCCCTTCTGGCATCATCGATCGGTACGGTCGGCTTTTCGAAAAGTCGTGATCCTGTTACGGTCCTCCCTCCCTCGCACTTCTTGGGTTGTTTACTCTCGTGTCCTGTGTCTCGTTCCCGTTGCTCGGTTACAGCTATCTATACTCTCCTTGGAGGCATCCTTATGCCACCCCCCTCACTGTCCACCGCCCCGTGGTGGCACCTCGGTCGGCCCCGTCGTCGTATTGCTCTATCTCGGTGACTGAAGTTTGGCCTTGGACTCGGTTGTAATGATGGCGTTCATCGGCTGTTTCGATGTTTTTGGCCCCCCCCTTGCTTCATTGCTTTGGTTTACTGCTACGGGTTGCTATATTTTTCTTTTGTTCAGTTGGAACACGGCTAGGGTTTTCCTTTCATTTCCTCCCCGCTTTGTTGTTTGGATTTTTTGCTGGTTACCTGTTGTTGGTAAATTTTCCTTCCTTTCAGGGTGGCTGGCGTGCGGTTGGTCTCAGACCAGAGAGACTTGGGGTGTTTGTGTTTTTTCCTTAGGCCGGTAAGAGGGGGTTTCACAGAGGGTTTGTTTACGCCATAGCTTATATTGCTGCATGCGAGTTCTTTGTCCCTAGTTAGCTTCGCCCTATCGGGCTCAGCCGAAAACAAATGAATACATGACTTAAACAAAAAAAAAAAATCTATAGCCGTCCCTTTCCCCCCTCACAGCTGCGGAATATATTCCGGGAGGGTATATTTCTACATTAGAGTTTTATTAATTGGTTGGTAGGCAGTTTTCAAAATTGATTGTGAAATATTGGTATTTTTACATGCCGGCCTGGGCTTGATATTCAAAACTTAAACCCTGTTGAGAAGGTCTCCTTGGACAGTAGACATTAACAGGCTTTGGCCGGGTATTGGAAGAGAGTTCAGCTACCGGGAATTTTCAACCGATTAACGGATAAACAGCATCAACGACCAAACGAAACGCCGAGAATTCACACTGCAAAAAGGATATCGCCATCTCAGGGGCCAGCGCGGAAAGTTCATTTGTTCATTTCTTTGCAATCAATCACTCTCTCTCCTGCACTCAACTAACTAACGCTAAAGATGGGAGTATATATGAACCACAATGAAGCGGTCCTGCTAACCTTTGACAAATCACCGCACATATCCATTCTCCCCACCGTATCTTCCTCCCTCTTATTTCCATACCCTTATGCTAACAAAGGCAAGACAAAGACTCCCACTCTTAGTACCCTCAGGGCGTTGAACTCTTCCACACTTCCTTCCAATTCACACACTTTCTTTCCATTAGATGTATCAATCCAACCGCTTCCCCGGATCCTAAGAGCATTCCCGAAGCCTAGACGCATTTTCGTGGAATGAAACAGTTGCACGGGCATGCCGTGCCGCACCTCATGGCTTCTAGCAGAGAAACCCCAAAGGATTTGCATGTTTCTCTTAATACCCCATCGTCTATATTACACAAATTGCTAGCGTGCTAGAGGTTAGCATGGGAGGTTAGAATTCTGATTCAAAGGGTGGACAAAAGTACGGAACAACACAATGCGAGAAGCGGGTCTATAAGAAATGTACAAAAAATCAAACGCTTTAGAGACGGTGGCGTGTCGGGCTGCAGCCCCAGGAATCTCGATACCACAGTGTTGTCCCTCTGCCAAGCACCATGAGAAGAGAAGTGCCGGGGGTGTAAATATTTGTACTCGTTCCAGACATGAAGTGCTCGATATTGCGGCTTGTGAATTTGTATGGGTGCAAGATGCACACGAACCGATTGGCATAGATTTTAAGGATCCTTGCTATAGAACTTCATCCCGAAGACTGGTATGATACATAACATAATAGTTCCATGGGCCAAGCCCAAGTTTAAAACGAAATAGGAGGCCGGGGTTTGGGTTAAGAAGAAGGGAAAGAATGCGGGAGAGAGTGGGTGGGAAATTATATGAAGACATCGGGTGGGAGCAAAAGACTACGAAGAGAGGGAGTAGTATGTCGTGATAACAGGTATGCACAGCGAAACGGTTATGGGAGGGGTGTATGTAAATTTGGGTAGAGAGAGAAGGCAAACCAGTTGCCGAGGCTCTGAGCTTAATTCATCCCAGAGAGTGGAGTTGTTCGAGACTGGAGGAGTAAAACAATCGGCCGATGTCCGCGCTGAGAAGCGATCTCCAGTGGTGTTCGGCCACGGTTGTCAGGCTTGTTGGGATTGACATCGCCCCGTGCGAGAAGTAGTCTCACCACCCCCTCATGCCCCTTTATAGAAGCGCGCCAGAGTGGTGTTTCACCGTCGGTGTCTGGCTTGTCAGGATCGACATCGTGCCGTGCGAGTAGTAGTCTCACCACCGCCTCATGCCCATTTAGAGAAGAGCGCCAGAGTGGTGTTTCACCATCGTTGTCTGCCTTGTCAGGATTGACATCGCTCCGTGCGAGTAGTAGGCTCACTACCCCCTCATGCCCATTGGAAGAAGCCCACAAGAGTGGTGTTGTGCCATTGTTGTCCGGCTTGTCAGGATCGACATCGTCCCGTGCGAGTAGTAGTCTCACCACCCCCTCATGCCCATTTAGAGCAGAGCGCCAGAGTGGTGTTTCACCATCGTTGTCTGCTTTGTCAGGATTGACATCGCTCCGTGCGAGTAGTAGGCTCACTACCCCCTCATGCCCATTGGAAGCCCACCAGAGCGGTGTTGCGTTATAGTTGTCTGGCTTGTTAGGATCGATATCGTCCCGTGTGAGCAGTAGCTCCACTGCCCCTCGATCGCCCTGTCGAGCAGCCCACATGAGTGGTGTAAATCCCATCCTGTCTCCTTGATTGATATCACACCCTTCCATCTGCATCAACGCAGCCATGACCTTATCAATTCCGAAGTAGGATGCACAGTGTAAACCAGAGAATGTGCCGTCGCTATCTAGAGTAAGCCAGCTAGGGTGGACCCTTTTGGAAAGTACGACAGAAGATATATGGCAATCGTATTGGTTTAATAGCTCAAGCGCGAGAGACTTTGCGTAATCTGAGAGTCCTATTTTTGCGTGCCCACCCCAATGCAAAGACGAATATTCAAGAAATGGCATGCCCTCAAGGTTCAGAGCGCGGTCCGCAGGAAGCCCCTTAATCTCATCGAGGTTCAGATAGGTCAGGCATGTTTGGCCAAGTGTTCTGTGAACATCAGGCAATACACCGGGCCGGGAAAGGTATTCCTGAAGCGTGTAATGGATTAGCCGGACTGTTGACGTCTCCTTATCAACCACGGCAAGTCCTAGACATGACCCTAGCACTGTGCCTTGCGGCGGAACATTCTCAGGGTCAAGTTCCGTGGCCCCCATTTCTACCGACAGGGCATAACGGAGTTCATCAATCCGCAACGGCCGTTCCGCGTGGGATACCCACATTAGCACCTCCATCCCAAGTTTTGATCGGTCCCCTTTCTGTTCCTTTATTCGAAGTAGTGTTTGGTCGTACACGTTGTCCAGGTCAACACCGGTCGTCGCCACCTTTTGCAACATTTTCTTCCTCCTTGCTAATGAGGTCTGGCTCAAGACTGCCTCGATATTCAATGCGACGAGCAGAAACCTGAGCCGAATGTCAATCTATGGCCTAAATTTACAATGGAGCTATTTCTACTTACATTTCTGAAGCCTTTTCTCGCATTGTTTTCATAATCTCGGTTTTCAGATTTTCCGTCATCAAGTCCGGATCTTGGTCATCGTCCTCATCCATCTTCCGGCTTAGGTATCTAGCGATATCTCCTTCGTCTGGGACAATGTGTATGGTACAGGCTCCTTGCGTGAGATGCTTGTCGAGTTCCCCACGAATATGCGGCCTCCCTGTCAGAAACAACAGCGTATTTGGCGCTTCTTGAATAATATGCCGTAGAGACCGGAGGAACTCTGATCGGTGTTGTGGCAGTAACTCGTCCATTGCGTCGACGCAGATATATACCCGCTCGCAGGAGTTGATTGTTTTAACGAATAATCCCAGCATCTCCGGCAATCTGAGACCTTGTCCGCCTGACCTGTCAAAGGAATTCTTGATTTCGCCTACAGTCCCAACTCCTCTGAGGGCAACCTGCTTGAGTAGACTCCCTATCATATTCACCGCCGATTGATCCTTCCGCGCTTGGTAATCGCAATAGAGGGACAAAACCGCGATATTCTGGCCACAAGCTTGCCCATATAGGGTGTCTATTACTAATGAACTGATTTATTTCCTTGTTAGTATCGTCTATTGTCCCCGGAAAATACCCCCCTACCTTATATATGTCTTTCCAACTCCTTGATCCCCATAACAGAGAAGTGTCGGATTCACTGAACTATCCTGACCCTTGCGCCACGACTCAAACTCATCCCTTTGTAGGACCCAGTCTCCAACACCATCCAGTCGCCTGTTCCTCACATCCTGGTGCCTTACGTGGGGCTCGAGTGGTGATAACCATGCTTGGATCTTCGAAGACTCTTCACTTGCTCCCACGTTGATGGTGTTGTAGCTGTTGGACACATTCGCAAAGTTCGTATTCGAGTTACCGAGAACATTATTCGTTGTGTTGTTGCCGGCACGGGTATGTGATGGACTATGCGGGGAAGGATCGCGATTCTGGCTTGACCCTCCAATCTCGCTAGGAAATGTGTTCATATTGAGTAAAGCTCAGCGGCAGGTGAGAAGGTATGATAGCATTCAAGGACGGGAGTGTGTCCCGGAGGTTGATGGATTTCCCCTCCTCCCAAGCCAAGGAAAGCGGGGGTTACTTTAATGTATCATACGAGGATTGGAATGAGGCGTTTGTCTCAGATGGGAGTGCCAGCCAATAATTTCCATGCCAAGGCAACCAGTGACCCATCTTCTTATCTCCCTGGAAAGAATTTTCTCTCCTCCAGTGCTCGTGCATGGGCTTACGAGACTTACATTTTCCAGACCTTCCTATTTTATCCATGCCAAGTGTGCAGATCTTTGCCTACCCCGGAATCATGGCGAGAGTAAAACTCCCGAATCCCACCCATAGCCCGCGTTATAACCCACCTCGATATGAAAAGCACCGCCGTTTTCACCAATTCCACCTCATGTTACTGAGTATTTATGAACAGATCCTACATTGCCGTCCCGTTCGTGCTCATTCAACTACCGTAGCTAAAATCATACCTATTTTCAATTCTCCCCTCTCACTCAACGTCATTGCAGATCACTCGATAATAAATCACCCGGTCAACAAGCGAATAAAAAATCTCATACTTGGGATAACCAAAATTGGGCGGTCCGAAAAAATCAGGATTCACCTACCTACGGGATACGCTCTCAGTAACCCACTAATGGCCTCACCATACTCGAGCATACCACATCCATAGCACCAGGATGCCCTCATAATATACCAGCATAATGCTTTTTGTCGCATGTTCACATAAGCCGCGACTCATCCGATATGAGGGGGGTAGGACTTGTAAGACAACTCGCCAGTATTTTCGTCTTCCCGTTAGTTTTCGAACATTCGCTACGACGTAATTCCAAGCTAAGCATTGAAATGCTAACTCCAAATTCTGCAAGAGGGGCTGTCGCTCTATTATCCCGTTGATCGATGGAGAGCCTGCAAACCGGACTGTAGGAAAAAGAAGGCCTGCGGAGAAGGACATCGCTGGTCCACACCCCCGGAAAGCTTAGCTAAATATTTTTTCCCCTAGCCCGGATCAGCTACTTAATTGGAACCAATACCGTACAGTAACTAATTAGGCGCTGCACCCTAGCATCTCGGCTAAGTTAATTGAACTATTCATCATGCTACTCAGTCCCTTGCTCCCATCAGGTCTGGTCTTCTTTCATTCTTTCATTCTTACTATATACCTGCGAGAGGGGCTAAACAACTTACTTTTCGCAATAACTTTGCCCCATTTTCCAAGAACCCAATTTAGATTACCCAGCACATGGATCGATTCCGAAGTAATTCTATGGCGAAGAGGACTGCACCACGAGAGGCACAACGAGGGGGAGCGCGGTACCCTTCAGATGGGAAATACCAATGACTACGTACAGTACAAGCAGCCCCTCCGGCCCAAGTCTAAACCACACCCGGCAGTCAGGTAAAAAAAAATTTTTAAGTCCTGTTCTAATCCCAGAAAAGCATGAGCCGCACGGGGGAAATTATCACCTAGCCATCACATTCACACTGTGTCCAGGCAGTTGTAAAGTCCATATCCGAAGCGATCTAGTTATGGCTGGGAGGCAGGGGATGGGGATCTGAAGATACCCTATGATACCGTTCGCTGCTCTAGCCTTATACATATCCCGGAGAAGTGACTTGACAGGACCCGGGCCGCCGAACCTTTTCAATTATCCGTATGCCGGTAACATACTGCCCTAATATGATTCCATACCAGACATCCATCCATCCATCCAACCCTCTCCACCCAAACCCAAACCCAAAAAATAAACTGCTAAACTAGTATGGTGCGTGCGGACCAAAACCTGAACCAGGAATTTAGCCATTTTCAAATCATAATACCATCAGCCAAGGCCACCCAGGTAACTCAAAAAATCCTCTATATTATTCTCCTTCTATTTCTCTACAATATAGAGGATTTCTGGAGTTTCTCAGATAGCTAAGGAGTTGTAAATAATTGTTTAAAATAAGACAATTTTGGTATGAAGCAGGGAAAAGTGTTACGCACAGCCACAACTTAAGTGCCAAGATAGGGCACTACATTGATTAGTAATTCACTTTTGTGCCAAGACTTTAATATATTGTTTGTATAATATCCAATAGAACCTATTGGTGATAAGTTTGAATGTATAATAAACCTATTCACTAATCATTGCAACAAAGTGCAAGCCAATATATCTCTTGTTTAATCAAAGTTCTTTCTGCAAGGTAGAATCATATTGTGTCTTTTGATATTAGATTCTAACAGAGTGAATGTCACAAATCGTGACTAAGCAAGGCAGATTTCACATGACGCACACTTGTGTGTCATAAGGTATGTTTCTATGACTCACAATTGTGAGTCATAATTATGTTTCACGCTATGCAGTCAGTTGACTC
>Ga0307509_10001033_pt1 | contig 47900 bp, 61 predicted proteins | sample 10_EM_MG_FD_202245 | JGI IMG/M metagenome (GOLD analysis project Ga0307509, IMG submission 202245) | Populus trichocarpa ectomycorrhiza microbial communities from riparian zone in the Pacific Northwest, United States - 10_EM | ecosystem: Host-associated > Plants > Roots > Unclassified | place... | reverse complement strand
CCATACATATTTTTACATTTTCAATAATAAGCTACAAAATCTGGCAACTACTTATTCTCAAGTTCCAGACTTGACTAATATGCTATAGTGCTGCTTTCAATAGTGCTAATATATGGATAACAGGCTTGACCGTAGGGCGAGGGGGCTGCTAGTTCCCTGTACTGTTAGCATTTACTTAAATATCCCTGTGACGCAGCTCTGATGCATGGACTCCCAACCTCTAGCTCTCTGGATGCAATTGCAACCGAGCTGACCACTTTCAACACTGGGCTAGCCCTTACGGGAAAACCCAGGTGGCTCACTACGGACGAATCTAGAGTTGGCAAAGCTGCCTCCACAATAGTTATCGCAATAACTGGCCCTAGGGCTTCTGACTTTATAGACAGGTGACTAGCACATCAGCAAAAAAACACGGTCCCCCCTGTGTCCCCTATGGTTGAGTTTTATGTTTTGTTCAATCACGTGTCACCCAATCGTAATATCAAAAATCCCGTTTCTTATATTTGAAAAGAAGATACTTATCTTAATTTCTGCACAATAGGAGCTTTTTGTATTATGAACTCACGGACTTTTTTACATACCGAAGTTTCAAAGTTTGAACAAATATTGCTCAACTTTGGTATGCAAAATGTCACTCAGTAATTGCTAAAAATAGCTCAGATTTTACAGAAATCAAGATTAGTATCTTATCTTTCAGTTTAATGACAGGGATGTTCAGGATTAGATGGGGTCATATACGATTAGAAAAAATGTAAAACTCAATGACATGGAACCACAAGGGGAACAGGGGAGAAATATTTTTTTTGGTGATGCAGGCTTCTCCTCCACGCATAGGACGGAACGCCGACTGTGTTTTAACTCCAATACTCAATACTCGAACTGTCATTGCTTCGCTCATCATAGCAACAGATGCAACAACGTCCCCTCCTGCCACTGGTGGGTTCACCCGCACCCAACAGGGCTGGACACTTGCCCTACCACCACCTGCCGTATCTGAGGCCGCCCCTGCAGCCACACTGCTCTTAAGTGTGTGAACTGTTGTGGCCCGCACGAAGCCCACATGATGTCATGCCCCTCCCGCCCTGAAAGGGTACCTGAGAAAGGGGAGAATTAGGAGAAAATGGCTGACACTTGATCCCCATAGTTTATGTGGTTATGGCTTCATGTAAGACCTTTTTCTGTAGTTTCACAAATCTTACTGGTTATTTTGAAGGGATGGTGTCAAGGATTTTCTTTTGTTATTAGGTTTTTAGGCCATACCTCAGGGTGCATGCCATGGATTTTCCTGTGCTTAGTTACAAATAAACTGCGGATTTAACAAAAAAAAAGAAAAACAATCAAGCATATTCTGTGACTAGAGGGAGTTTAACCGAACTGCCTACCGGGGGGAGGGACAGTAGACGCCGGGTTGAGAGAGGGCGAAATGTCCCTGAAAAATGGCATTTTTTTTCACCTCCAAATGTTTTTGTGCTCGGGTTCTATCATACCTCTCCTGGACAGGCAGCACAATATAGAAGGTGGCTTATATGTTCTCGTAGAGCACTACGGTAGTTTAGGGTGCACTGGTTTCGGTCAACCAGCGCTCTCCGAGCCCTTAATAGTGTATGTACAAGCACTCATACCTTGCCGATAGGCCTGTACGTGTACTCCATCTTCCTTCACAAGGTCTTCCACTCCACCGACTCCCGGCAGTATCCACCTGGGGCCAGACAAACCTCACCTTGTCCATCATCTACTGCCAAAAATTAATTCCTTTCAGTCCGGACCAGTGCAGTGCAGTGCGGAATAATGCTCGTGGTGAGAAGCCCGGAACCGCAAGAGAAGCTTACCCAAAAGTCTGGGCAGACTTTGGTGCGGCTGACACCATGCACTTTCCAAAAACGGACAAGCCCACCTGATAGGGCTGAAACATGTAGAGTGTCGCTAGCCAATGATTCGCCCGTTCCCAAGAATTCAAGAGCGGTGGCACCCTTGTCACTATTAATACTCGAGTACGAGTACGGTACTATACGCCACCGTAACTTAATCTGACCCCCCTCATTCCCTGCCACATGGCTGGGAGCCTAAATTAGAGAGCAGGTTTGGTACCCCGCGGTATGAGGGTCCATATTACTCTTCTTGATAAGGGCAATTCGAGATTGCCCTGGGAATCAGGACGCTCTGGGGATTCATTACCTTGTTGCGCTTCGAAGGGTAAAAGTAAGAGATTCAAGTACCGTCTTCGAAGCGAGGCAGTCTTGGTCGGATGCCGGGAAGCCGGAGGATCGGAAAGGTGGCAAAGTCATTCTATAAAAGTTGAATCTACTTGGGGTGAGAAAAAGTATTGGGGCAAGACAAGCCAAGACCCGTCCCGGATTGCAAATAATAAATAGCCTCTCTCCTTCCTCGCTCTTGCTCTTTTCCTTTTGACCACCGTTTGTGAGTCTGTAGCTTTATCAACAGCATATTCTGGATGTCGTCTGTCATGGTGGGAATGGTGGTGATGGTACTCTCGAGTTTTCTGGTATCCGCCCATTGCAACTGACATGTGGACTACTTGCAATATTCTAATCAGGTCTTGACTTGTCTTGCCCCAATACTTTTTCTCACCCCAAGTATGGGGTTTTTGTATTTTATCTCCGTTATAATTTTTAACTCTTGTTTTTGCCCGGTGAGGTTTGGGGGGTAATTCATGCCGGGCTTAGATATAATCTACTTTAGGATAATATATAGGTGCGTAGGTAGACACGAATCCTCCACTTTCTGGTCTGCCTCCTCCTCCGTGATCCAGTATCTCGCGAGCTGGCCAAGCTGTAGGAAGCAATCCTTTGTTCCAATTGATCAATTGGTGAAGTGACGCGGGAAGCTTGCAACAGTCAGGCGGTCAGCAGGCTGAGTAAGAACATTTTTGGCTGGGGGGAATTGAGCTTAGAAGGATGTACTTGAGAGCATTTGCCGGTACTCGAGTATTAGTATTGTGGCGGAAAACTAGAACTAGAGCCAGGTTTGCATGGTCTGCGTTCTTCAAAATCAGCCCAATCACTTACTTGACAAAGACAATAAACCACTAAGTGGCAAAACAGAAAGCTTGCAGGAATAGCGTAACCGTGCCAAGGTTGTGACTCCATCACAACCCTGATTGCTCGCTTGCTCGCAACCAGGGCACTCTCAAGAGAGTGCCTAACAGCTCAATGGAAGATATCAGCTCAACGGAAGATTCAATTTGTATGTGAAGTTAACAATTACCAACCACCACCAAACCCCCCCTCATGCTTTAAATGTCCTCCTGGCTTTGCTAGAAATTGTTTTAGGCCTTTGCAAATAAGCCTCCAATTTTTTTTCCCCCACATTTTATAGCAGATCTGGCTGAACCTCACTTTGGCCCTTAGTCCAAACCAAAGACCCACCTAATGAGAATGAAAGCTGTAAAGCAGAGAAAATAAATTTGGAGACCTATTTTTAAAGGCCTAAAACAATTGCTGGGAAAGCCAGAAGGACATTTAAAGCATCAGGGGGGGTTTGGTTGTGGTCGACAATTGTTAAATTCACATACAAACTGAATCTTCCGTTGAGCTGATATCTTCCATTGAGCTGTTAGGCACTCTCTGGAAGAGAGTGCCCTGATCGCGAGCAAGCGAGCGATCAGGGTTGTGACGGAGTCACAACCTTGCCACGGTTAGGAGTTTTCAAATATCAGGAGGACACTAAATGGAAATGATTTTGACAATTGAAAAAGCCATGTTTTCGCTAGTCGATATTAAATGATGCAAAATCGCAATGGTGTCGTAAGACTTGATACTGTATGGGTAGAAATTGTGAAATACAGGGGTGTAGCTGTAACAATCCTACCCAGTATTGTTTGTTAACAAAATTAACCGACTACAATAAGTGGGAAAAACATAGGCCAGACAACCACAACCCTCTCAATCAACTCCAACATCATAATAATAATAAAAAATAAAAAAATGCAAATACATAGTAGAAATAAATATTTGGTGTACTGTATTCCACACAATAGTAAGCACCTGGCATTGTTAGCCATCTGCAGGTTTAAGCACTATGATTGGCTAACTCTCAATTCAGATTTAAATAGTCACTAGTATTTGGGTAGATGGCTCGCTGCGCCGGGCGCTCGCTATGGTGTGGAATACGTTACCATCTATTTGCCTTAATAATTGCTTCAATCCTATTCACCCCTTGAAACTGCTAGAGAATCGAAAATCTTTGGGTTAAGAAGTTTCCAACAATGTGTAAAGGCTTGCCTATAACTTTTTTGACCTTACTGTGTGAACCCTTTAGAAGATATAGTTCAGGATAATGCTTCTGGAGCTTATCTTTCACAGGAGCCCACCTAGTTTCAATTGGATTGAGATCTGGTGAATCGGCCGGAATTTCCATCATAGTAATTCCCTGCTGTTTGAGCTATTTTTAGGCACACTGGAAGGCTTAGCCTTACCTTAGTGAATAAAGACCCTTAGTTACCCTACCTTAGGTTCTGAGTTCAAGCATGTCAAGCTAACAGCCCCCCCTCTGGGGCCAGTGTTGGGATGGCGCTACACTGGCAGACACAGCCGTAGTTGTGTCCCATAATCAAAGACAATAAAATTGGAGCTCTTCTCATGACACCATATACGTCGCAGTTGTCTATCCAACCGGATCCCGTTTGCAGGATATATGGGAACCTTTGGGGAGCTTATGCAAGTGTTTGGGACAGAATCCGTTGAGGTCGCATAAGGTTATGGCTGTTGTTCTACAGTATTATTTAACACAGGACATAGGTAACGGGATGGTTTGGACACAACTATCCCACCTATATGGAAAGAGGGTATGTCAAAACCCACCCCTATTGATATGTTCGCTAGAACTATCAATAAGAACCTATCAATAAAGTTAGATATAGTGAGCGATATTTTCCATTTGTATGATCGTGAAGACTAGTCTATGCTATGCCTTGCATATATTAGTGCTGTCTTTTGATTGTGAACTATGACAGGTTCAATGACAAAGTTGGCTACTTTGTTGCTTCAAACAAGGATTCCAAATGCATATGCATTGGATCATCTTGTTGCTAACCATGGGACCATGCACCTCTGACTGGTAAAGTCTACCAAAGATCATAAAGAAGAGTGCTCTGGGCCAGAGGTTAGTTGTCAGGGCGATAAGTTCTCAGGGTCAAGAGGTGTCCATACCTTTTGATAAGATAGGAGTTAGTTAGTGGATACTTAGTTAGTATGAGAGGTAGATGTAGTCTGCAAACACTCAGATGGGGCATATAAATATTGAAGTGCCTCCCATGCTGTAGCAACATGCTCCGCACCCTTTACTTTCCTCTCACTTGAAAATATTACTGCTTTCGGCCGTGCAAAACTACAGAGTTCTGTGTGGCAACCATTCCGATAGACCGAAATCTGGCTGTCACTTAGACTTCATCTCCATAAGCGAGCCCTATTCTCACCTATTCCAGGTTGGCAATTATGGCCACTCCTGGCCCAGGTCCTCACAGGTCCTCCTCTGTCTACTCCTCCTCGAATATGGGCAGTCCATACAGCTCTCATCCCTCTTCTGCTGCTCCCGTCTCCCCAAACCATCTTCTCCTACACTCCTTGCTTCAGCAGACTGTTTTTGGTTTTGATTTCAACCCAGATTACTTCCCTATCCCTTCTGATGCTGACCTTCGGGACTTCCTATCTGAAGGCACCATAATCACCCATCTCTTCTGTGCTGCCCTAGCAGGCATCAACGCCATCTCACCCCGCTGCTTCTCCCTTGAGAAGTTAATTGAGGAGATCTGCGCCATCCGCTCACTTGTCTAAGCGACTGTAACTAGCTTTGAGGCCTCTGTCCGTGACCTGTCTCACCGCCTTACTGCTACAGCGGCAGTTATGGCTCAGCCAGCATAGTTTCAGCCCCTCCCATCGCAGCCTCAGGCTGCTCAGCCACAGCAGTGCCCCCCCCCCCTCTCGCCAACTACAGCCAGAAGAGGCTCAGCTCCTCCAACCCATGTCTGCCCCCTGCGTGGCTTCCTCCATCTATGACCCATGTATCCCCTTGTTCTATACTGCTTCTGGCAAGTTCTATGGCAATCCTGCCGCCTATGTGGACAGCTATCCTCACTCCTGAGAAGCCGAACAATGGAGAGACGGTAAGTATCCCCCTCTTTCAGAGTTCCTTCCTGGTATGCCTGCTGCTGGTCAGGACTAATCTGGCCCCTCCTGCTGTCCGTTATACACCACTGCTGCCTCGGCTCCCTGCAAGGGTGGCATGAAAAACCAAGGGCAAACAACCTGCCATAGCTGCCCAAGTCACTGGGTCCAACACAGCCATGCCCCTGGACATGGAGATGGCACCATTGCCAGCGGCTGAGGGCCATTTTTACGCCTCTACAAAGCTTGCTCTCCCCGACCATGATGCTCTCTGGCTTGCTGCAACTTCCCCTGACATCGCTGCCACAGTCCTGAGAGAAGCCAACTGCCTACTCCCCTTGTCTTTCACAGTGTCAGTTAACACCTGTGTTATTATTACACTCCTGGCAACTAACATCCACCTCCCGGCTATTGCTCCCGGCTATTGAGTATACCCACTACTATGAAGCTCTTTCTGCTAGGTTTAAGCAGGCCTTCCAGATTGAGGATAATCCCTTCCTCATCTTCCCTCCTCCTCCAAATGATATTCAACACCACATCCATGGCCTTATCTACAATTTCATGCTTTCTTAAGCTGAGGAACTCCTTCCTGCTCATTCTGAATCAATCAAAAACCCCACAGGAGTGACTATCTGTTCTGCTCACTTCCTTCAGCCAGATCCAGCCATCCCCAGCACCAGGCACTCAGGCATGGTAGTCATGACCGTGGCCCCCATCAATGTCTCCCCCTTTGGCTCCTCCATCAAACTCTTCTCTCACCAGCCTCATATGGAACATGCATGGTCCTTGAACAAGCTTACATAGTGCAGGAACTGCTTTGGCTTTAGTTATATAGCCCCTTAGGGCAAACAAGCACACCCTACCTGCCCTATCTGCTCTCTATCTCACAAGCGCTCAGCTCACTACTGCCCCAACCCTACTTGCCCTAAGCTCGGGCATACAAAAGTGGTCCTGTCATGGTGCCCGGCCTCTCCACCCAAGTACGCCAACTATGGAGCTGAACACCAGGCAACTGACCCCCTCTGCCCAGAGAAACCTAAACTCCCCACCATACAGGAGAGTCACGAAGCCCCCCCTCTCCCTTCAGCTGACTCAGACTGAATGGGCACCACCCTTGAATCCCACCTGGAGTCTTTAGCCACACCTCCTAGACGTGAACCCCCCATGGATCTTACAATGCCCAAAGCCCCCCCCCTAACTGTGGTAAGTCCATTTCCACTCCCACCGTGAAGGCTCCACCCAGCTTCCCGACTAGGTAGCCTACCCCTCCTCCTTATCCCTCCCTCATCCCCAATGAGTGCGTTCAATTCGCATTCGGTACGGGCTTCAGGATTGGCACCTGTGGTCTCTTTGAGCATCCTTTTCCTCGTTCAGCACAAGTCCTCAGGAAGCTGGTCTGTGTTTTCTTCCCTCTTCAATAGCCTTAAAGCTGCCCCCATCGAACCTGCTTTTGTTTTACTTCAGGCTTCTCGTGTTTTTCACAATTATTTACCTTCCTTTACTGGCTTTAAGTGGTTGGCTACTCCTTTTGTACATGGCTATGTAACCAGATTAGCATGTTACTTTTACTCAGGCATGCTGGAGTTCTTTCCTATTCTTCCTTGTTTGTTCAGCTGCCTTTATTTCATGGCCTTGGATATCCACACCCCTCAGGGGCTCTTTGACTCCACCCAACATGTTCTGAGGCTTTATGATGGCTATAAAACTAATGGTTCTTCTTCTGCATGTCACATGATCCCACCTTCCTTGTTATTTGCTGAACATGACTTTCCTTGCCTGGCAGTAGGTGATTTTAATCTCCATCACCCTCTCTCTGATTCCCTGTTTGAGTTTTCTCCCCAGGATATTGTGGTTTTTTCCCCATACTTTTAGTGGATCTCCGATGTTGGGTATTCTGTGTTGAACACCCCAGGAGTGTACACTCGTTTTCCTTTTGATATCTCCTCCAGGCCCTGTGTCCAGGATCTCTGCTTTGCCAACCCTCTACTCGCACCTCACTTTTCTTCATGGATAGCCAACCTCCAAAGCAGCGGCTCTGAGCACATTCCTCTGGTACTTGTGTTTTCAGCTCCTTTGTTTTGACATCCTTCCCCCTTCTCCAATTGGGCCATGACCGACTGGCCCTCCCTTCTTCCTCTCCTACAAGTTCTAGGGATTCCTTCTCCCTCTCATCTCCCTACACCTTCATGCCTCTCTGCCTGGTTTGACAAACATCTAACCCACATCACGATGCTACTCCTCTCTCATATCCCAATGAAAGCCCCTCTCTGCCACCTAAGCCCTAGTGGTTCCTAGTCTTATGAGCCTCCATCAGGACTACCTAGCTACTCTCGGAACCTACAGAATGGAAGACACACCCTTCTCCCTCTCTGAGTCCAATGCCAGACACTTCGCCTTCTTTAAGGCCATCAAAAAGGCTAAGTACTCTCACTGGAGCCAGTGCCTAGCCAAGGTAGGCCCCCAGGATGTCTGGACAGCCAAACGCCCCTGTTTTGGGTAACCCCCGGATCGCTTTTCTTCTCTCCCTGTGGCCTCCACGCCTGAGGCTATCAATTTGGCCCTCCTCTCCCATTTTTTTCCTCCTAAGGACCTCTCGCCAACCCCCTCTATCCTCCCCCCTTTTAAAGATCTTCCTCCCCTCCACTATGAGGAAATTTCCTTCGTCCTCTCCAAATCCTCTAACTCATCTGCTCCAGTGGCCTATCGGATCCCATACTCAGTGTGGAAGGCTGTGAACAAGAGCTGCCCCACAATTCTTGTCTCCCTCCTCTCACCGTGTGTCCTCTTTGGGTATTATCCTCTCTCTCTTAAGAAAGACAACCACATCATCCTCTCCAAATCTGGCAAGAGTGACTACACTACACCAGCCTCTTTCCCTATCATGGTCCTCCTACAGACCGTCTCCAAGATCCTCAAAAGAATCACGACCACCAGACTCTCCCCACTGGCCAGCTCTGTCAGGTTCCTTAACCAAAATCAGTATGGCTCCCTTCGGGGATAAAATACCTGCAATGCCCGCCTGCACTGGCCTCTCGCACAAGATTCGCACAATCCAACGCCCTGGCCTGAATCCCTCAAAACTGTTCCTGCATATCAAAAGCAGGTTTGACAATATCTCTTTTCCCACTTTGATTTCCCTTCTTTGCTCCCGCAGCATTCCAGTATACCTTTGCTCCTGGGTGCATTCTTTTCTTGCTAATCTCAAGTGTCGCCTTGTTTTTCAGTCCACCCCCATTGTTTTGTGTCCTGTTCAAGTTGGCACCAGTCAGGGCTCACTGCTGTCCCCTTTGTTATTTGTTATTCATGTTTCAATTCTTCGCTTACCTATCCCTTGAGGAGTTATGTTTTCTTATGTTGATGATGTTATGATTACTTTTTGTTCTTTGTCATACCATTGGAATTGTCTGACTTTTCAGCAGGTTTTTTCTATACTAAAGAGGAGGGCCGCACTGCACGTAGTGTCCTTCTCTGTGCCGAAAACTGAACTCTGACACTGGAGGACTCCCAGGGACAGATCTCCAGCATCATCAGATGTTGTGGTCCTTGATAGGGCCATCTTCTATCCATCCTTGTCCATCCGATGGCTCGGTTACTGGTTAGTTGTTCTTAGTTGTCTTTGTATTCGTTGTCTTTATGGATACTTCATGTGAAGTGATGCTCTTTTATTCAACATTCCAAAGTCTCCCTTATAAGTCTTTTCTAGGTCCATGGTCTTTCTGTCCATCCTATGGCTTTTTTGTTGCATCCTTGCTCCTCCCTTCCTTTTTTCATTCTTGTCTTGCATAATTCTTTTCAGAAGGATTATACAATAATCATATAGTCGCTCCTTTTCCTTCTTGTTGTTTTTGCATCGGTTAATGCTTATTAGAAGTTTTTTTTTTTTTTTTGTTAAATCCATGGTATTGTTTTAGGTACATGTAAACAAAAGTAAACACTTTCCGGGGCACAAACCGCTGCATTCGGGAAAAATCCCATGGCAAAGAAAGCCCAAAGCACTAACAAAGGAAAAACATCCCAACCCTGTCCAATGTCCTCCAATCCTACAGTCCCTATGGTATGGAACCAACCGCACATCCTCCCCTAAGAAAGGCAGGCAGAAAAGAAAAACACCACCAGTAGACACCAAAAAACAAAAGAAATAAATTGTTAAGACCAATAGACGCCCACTTCATTGCTCCAGCCATAGGTAAGTGGGGTAGACCCTTTTTCTTGTTTTGAGGATCAAGAAACCTTTATTGTGTGTAGCCGAGGCCAGCCGGGAAGAACTAGCCCGGGTAGTTTGGTATAAGCTAGGCGGCGGGGGTGTGACCGGAGGTAGTGCAATACCAGCAACATATTGCCGTAAGTCCCAGCTGTTGAGTAGGTGGATTTTCACACGAGAAGGCCATCCCAGCACACTTATGAAGCTCCAAGTTCAGTGGCCGGGGTAGGATCGTGAGGTTCTTTGATGTTTTGCCTCGTTAACACCTTCCCAAATAGGAAGGTGAAAAGCGGGGTCAGGGTGGTAGCGGAGATGGAGCTTGTGGTAGCGGAGATGGAGCTTGTAATGCTTATCAGAAGGATTAGGCAATAACTGTACAGTCACTTTTTTCGTTTCTTTTCTTCTTCTTGTTGTTCTTGCATTATGTGCTTGAAAAGAACTATGTGATATTGTCTGATGATCTTAATCAACTTTTTTGATTGACTTCTCCGATCACTCATCATTGATTGTATGATTTTTTTGTCGTATGACTTTCTTGCATCGGCTAATTCTTATTGAAAGAATTATGTTGTAATTGTTCGGTGGCTTCTTCTCGTTCTTGCATCAACTGATCTTAATTGACTTCCTTTCTTGAAGTTCTCCATGGCTTTTCTTGTTGTATAACCTTCATGGATTGGAGAGTCAGTTAACTAATTTTGGTATTGTAGTTTTCCATAAGTACCATTGTCTGAGGACTTGCTTTTCCTTCAGCTTCTCCTCTGCCTTGTTGTTGTTTCTGTCAAGCTCCTCTCTCACAAGTGCTTGTTTTTCTTTTAAGCTCCAATCTCACCGGGGCTTGTCTTTCGTTAAGCTCCTCTCTCACCACGGCTTGTCTTTGTTGTTCGTTTGATCGCTTACCTCCTCTCACAGATGTCTCACAACTGATCGAGTCCTCAAGCCCTTTCTTTGTTTTTCATTTGTTCGCTTAGCTCCTCTCACAGATGTCTTACAACTGATTGAGTCATCAAGCCCTTTCTTTGTTTTTCATTTATTCATTTAGCTCCTCTCCCAGATGTCTCACAACTGATTGAGTCATGGGACCCTTTCTTCATTTTCTTTTGTACTGTTTTGAAACTATACATTCTGATAAATGGTAATTTTCCCATGTGGTTTATAGGTACCCTTCGCTGTATAGGTAACTAGCCCTATTGAGCAAGGTTCACCGTCCATTAGTTAAGTCTCCTTTGCAGTTCTTTTTACTTTTAGATTCCCTTCCCCTCAAGCCTTGGTCCCACAAGGCCTCAATTTTCGAAAAAGGTTCCTTATTTTCCAGGGTTATTTTGTATTCTGTTTGGGTAGGTTTCTCTTTGTACTTTGTTTGTCTTCGCTTTCAAGTTGCTTCTTTGATCTTATCCTATGAGAAACCTATATTATTATTATTATTATATTATATCTCAATAAGCTTGTTGAGCCAATGGCTATGAAGCTGTGAAAGTACATGATTGTAGTGCCTCACACTACTGGTCTCTGATTCCATCACCTAAATCTCTGTGTTACCTTCTCAGTAGACCTCCTGCCATTTCCATCCTACTCCTCCTCTGCTCCCTCTGCTAACCTCCATTCTATCCATCTCTCCTCCTCTCTCTCCTCCCATCCTTCCTCTCTCACTTCCTTCTCCTCTTCCCAATCCTCTTCCTCCTCCCCTCTCCTGCCATTGCCAGAGCACTCATCCCTCTTCACTTCTCCTAAGTAGTCCTCTCTAGTCCCAGCCCAACTCTATCCCACGAACTTCCCAACAGCCATCAGGCCAGCCTTGGTTCCAAGCACATCTAGTCGGTGTGAATGTTGAGCAAGTTGTCTGAGAAGATGTCTGTGTTGGTGATATTTGGTGCAGTATAGTAGGATATGTTCAGGTATAAGGGGTGCTGGTGTTTGCCTGTCACACGTACATGTGTTGCTGATATTCTGATCCACTCTGGAGAGATAGGATTTGAAATAACCATGACCAAGTCTGAGTTGAGTCACTGTTGCAAGTTGGTGTTTGAGTAGGTGGTAGAAGTATGGTGGTGGAGTAAGTGTTGGAAGGTGGAAGTGAATGAACCTAAAGTGTCTGCCCTTTCTAGAATCTGATAGTTGAGTCAAGTGCTGGTGGCAGGCTAGAAGGGCAGATTTTGTGATCTGTGTCTTCAGTTTGGTCAGTGAGAGGTAACTGTCCTGTGTGAGTTGGGGATACTCAGCTGCTTGTTTTGCTAGTTTGTCAGCTTCATCATTGCCTTGTATACCTGTATGTCCAGGAACACAATGCAGATGAAGCCGTAAGTCCAGGTTAGAGTCCAATAGGTGTTTGGTGAGTTGTTGAATCTGTAGTGATATTTGCTGTCCTGGGTATGGTGAGAGTTTGAAGGAGTTCCTGATGGCTGCCTGGTTGTCTGTGAATATCCAGATGTGCTTGAAAGATAGGCTGGTCCTGCTGGCTTCTGTGAGTGCTCTAGCAATACCTGCCAATTCCTCAATATAAACCTTTATTCCCATACCAAGTCCAACCCTCCACCTGTCCACAATTTTTCCCCCATGCATCATCACCACTTCAGCCCCAACTCTTCTACTCTGCAATTCACTACCATCTGTGTAAAGGATCAGGTTGTCTGAGTGGTTGATGCTGTTAAAGAGGGAGGTGTGTTGTCTGGCTGTTGTACTTTGGTCTTCAGAGCTGATAGAGATGTGGAGTGTTGTGTGGAGGGTAGGAAGGTTGATATGTCATGGTGGTTGTAGGTAGAGTTGACATTGCTCAACTATATCTTGTACTGACATATAGTTACTTAGTGAATTCAATACTCTAATTAGTTGGGTGGGAAACTTAGCTTGCTGAGAGGGTGAAGTTCTCCAGTCAACCTTCACCTTCCTATATGGTTCAATCTGAGGATCAAAACAATAGTTATTTCTCCTCCTGGGGGGTGTAGAAGCTGAAGTGTCTGAATCTGAGCTGGAAGAGTTGAATGCTGAAGATGCAATATTGGTTGACTGGACTGTTGAGGGGTAGGTTGAGGGTGTTCTTTGTCTAACTGGATGATCAGGGAGCATCTGTAACACTCTGTAAGCATATCTTTTGCAAAGTCTGTCAAGTCTTAAGGAAACAGGAAGGGTGGATGCTTCAATCTCAGGTGCAGTTGTAGGAGAGGTTCTGAATGCTCCTAGAATTCTCCTGTTAGCATCAGACTGCAACTTTTCTAACTTGTTAGCCAATCTAATTTGCCCCTTCTACCAGATTTCTGCTCAATAGTCAGCTATTGGAGTAATGCAAGTGTGGTAGAGTTGTCTCATTGCTGGTGCTGAAAGTCCCCATTCTGAGTTGGAAAGTCTGGAAATCATGTTGAGTGCCCTGGTTGATGCTGCTGTTTTTTGTTGAACATAGGAGTTGAATGTAAGATTTCTGTCTAGCCAAACCCCTAGCCATCTGAGATGTTGAGCAGGGTGAATAACAGTACCATTGGGTAAGGTGACAGGAGTGTTGGTAGTATACTGAGTGGCTTTGTTGTGGAAGTGCATGAGTTCAGTCTTGGGGTCATCAAAAACTATCAGATTGTCATCTGCCCAACTCCAGGCCTTCCTGGCTGCCCTCTCCAATGCTTTGGAATTGACCTCTTCAGATGGTCCTGTAACAATCAATGCAACATCATGAATAAAGGAGGGAGGGAGATCTTAGCTGTGCGGTGAGCAGACTTGGCTTCAAGTTTTTGAAAAGGTTGGTTAGGTAGAAGAGAAAGAGGATTGGTGAAATAGGAGTTCCTTGAGGAATTCCAGTATTGATGGATTATAAAGGTTGTCTTTGGCCATCAAATGCAAGACCAAACTGTGTGTCTGAGAAGAAGGTATCTGTCCATGAGAGTACTGCAGGTGGAAAACCTAAAGACTGAAGAATCAAGAGAAGCTGTATTCTGGAGACATGGTCAAAAGCACCTATGACATCAACAAATAGGGCAGAGAGTACTTTACCAGTACACTTAGCCTGTTGCACATCATGTGCCAAAGCCATAACTGCATCAGCTGCACTCTTTCCTGGCCTGCCACCCATCTGTTCACTGTGTAGAAGTCCCTAAGTCACCACAATGTAAGCAAGTCTTTTGGCTATTATCTTTTCTGAAATCTTTGGTCGGAGGTGGGGTCACAGGTGGAGAGCCATATGCAATACACAGCGACTTTGATCGAGCACTAGCGAGGTCAAAGCTCCAACACTCAGCCAAAAACATAACACACACAATACATCTACATGTATCTAGTAATCATATCTGTAGGACAGCACGGCCAGAAGTGTCAGCCCAAAAAACTATCTTTATTGTCTAAAAGATATCTATTCTGTAAGGGAATCTAACTCTATCCCACACGCTGGCACTGGTGGCACACTGGAACTAGCTGCATACACCTCATCCAATCTACTGTTCCTATTCTGGTACATGGACTCAGCGATATCCATAAAGATACAGTTGTGTGCCAGATAGGACAAAGCATATCGCCCAACCAGCCTGGGAGCCTCATCTGCATTCCAATCGAAAATACAGGGGCACCCCCAAGTTGATTGCCCCCTGAAGTGCAGATCACTAAGCCTCAATATCTTCTGGCAACAGTAATACTGATTCCAGCAACCTGCACCCTTGTACCTATCAAAAGGGACATCATCAAAGACTATGAACCCGGGGTTAGAGTTCATGCGCTTGCATGAAATCTGCCCTTCAAGGTAAACATGATCGCACAACCTTCCGACATAATCTGTGTTGCCTCAACCAGATCGACCGATCAGACAGGGGGAGGGACAGGGCTGGAGATCGTCCGGTCAGTTGTAGACAAAGTGATTGAAGTATCGGTTGATGACGGGTATAGTGTCATAGGATCTGGCGTTGACATCCACATAGGGTACAATGTCATTCATGCGGGCCTGGTCATACACAAGGTTCTTATGTGTCTCAAGCGATGGACGGTTGACAATCAACTCTTGAGGAATAGGCTGTGTGGCCAAACAATCCAAATCTGATCTGGTGTGAGCATTAATTAAAGTATCCCACTGGGAGGAAGCATGGTCTGACTAGACGATGTCTAACCTGAGGTCTCCAATAGTGGGCCAAAGGCTGGTCATGTGCCAGTCTTTATGATTCTGAGGATCCCCATTACAGTGAATGGGACCCTTTGGTTGCCCCTCCACCATACAGGATGGAGCACATTCACGCGCCACTGCCTGGCAACCCGCCCCAGGCCGGGTGTAGAACTTGTGGTTTCCTACCTTCCTGACATAACACCTGAGCAACATATTAGCGACATAGTACTGGAGTAATGGTGCAGGTTAGAATAGGCATATCAGACGTCGGTGTGATTTCTAATATGAGAGATATTCGGATGGGACATGTGACCATCCAAGCGCATGGCAAAGGCGTGCACTGTCTTGATGTTTGGTGGGTCCCCCATGTTGTTCAAACATATGTGGCCGAATAGGTGCATGTGCCATTTCCCCTCAGCTACAACCTGCTAATTCTCATCACGCCCAGCCTTGTGCCTCTCAAAGCACCCAATGAGCTCCCTTAAGCGGTAGCAATACTTGCAGATCTCAGGATGAATGGCAGCTACTGTAGGCTTCGAATTGAGGTTTGGATGGGTGAGAAGCACTGACTTGCCCCTGTAGCCACCCAGCGCCTTTGGGCGCAACTGTCCGCTACGCCTCCAGGAGGCAATAGGCACCATCTCATGTTGAGGGGCCCATGCTGAGTGAGAGCCTCATCGTCCGGGGCCAATATAACACCAAGAGCCACTGCAGGAGCAGCCGACTCAATCACCACCTCCATTGCAGGAGGTGCTGGTGTTGGCAATACTGGAGAGTGCGGAGAGGGTGAAGGAGCGAAAAGCGGACCATCATCAATAAAGGCAAAATCATCAGAGTTGGCAGACACAGAGGTAGAAATAGGGGAGTCAGAATCTAGAATGTGTTCCATCATGAAAACATAAAATAGCGATATTGTGTAGATGTCTCAAAAATAGTAAAAATGATCATTAGAACGGGGAGGGAACACGTCACCATGTAAAGACAAAGACATTGTGCCACTATAGAATGGCAATGGAGTATGACAAAGGACACATTGCGTGACATTCCGTGCTAAAAGGGACATTGCACTGATTCTAACTTAGAAATAGCAGCAAGTTGTGCAAGACAGAGTCTTGGCCAAAAGGGGATCATTCAGATCCCCTCAGCTATGATTACTGTTTCTAAGGGACAACTATCCCCTGCCCATTTGTCAGGTATTTTACTAAGAAAACGGTATGGGAGAGTACGAAGGTGATAGTCGGGGGATAGTGCCACTAGCCTCTTTCCTAAAAGGGTCAAACAGGGAACTGCAAGCAGAGCGTCGACATTCACCGTACCAACGATGTCAGGCCAGACATGCCAAGTACACCAATCCCCTGTTACCCGGCCATCGCAGAAGAGCGCTGTGATAATGCAACCCTAGGGAGGAGGCACATTATTATTATTATTATAAGTCATTAAGCTTATGGAGCCAGAAGGCTCTGAAGTGGTAACTACCATAGATAAATGACACAAAGTGTGGGTTCGTGATAACCTTCTCCTAAATGATAGTTGCAACTCTGCAGTGGCCCCCCGGCATAAACACTAACATATCATCCCCTTAACAAAAGAAATCCACCTCCCCGCCTAATGCCTAACAAAGCAAAGGAAATACATCTAAAGAAACCTAGTCAGCCCTGTTCCTCCTCTTAGTTGCTTCCTGGTATGCGTTGAGGTATGTTGGGCATTCTTTGAAGTCAGCCTTGTGTGGGTCTCCGCAGTTGCTGCACTTGAGGGTGGTATGAAGGCACTGTTTACATTTGGTAGAGCAGTCAGAATGGCCACAGGTATGGAGGTATCCTGGATGCTCGCCAGCATAAATGTTGCAGTGGGTATTGTTTGTGCACTTGGAGGTGTGGTGTCTAAAGGCTAAACATTTATTGCATTGAGTGTCTGGTCCACAGGTGAGGTACTTCTGAACTTTGAACTTTCTGCTGAAGATGGACAGGCCAGTGGTGATTGCCTTGGTTGCTGCATGTTTGCCCGAAATTGTAAGAACCATGGTGGATGCTGATTTCTTAGAACATTGGGTCTCTGTGGTGAGACATCTAGGAGGGTGGGGAAGGTGGATACCAGGGTTGAAGTCTTGGACTTCAGACTGGACAGTGTTGAAGGAACTGGTAGTGGGAATGCCATGGACGATAACCTTGTGCCAGATTTCATCCTTCCTAAGGCCGGTTGCTGCAGGTATGGTTGCTCTGATGGCTTCCTCAATGGCAGAGCGGTGGGATATGAGGACAGAGAGGGCGGGGGTGTTGGCTTTGGTGATAAGCTTGATGTTGTGGTTTGTGGTGAACTCTATGGTGGCAATAAGAGGTTTCTTAATTGCAGAGTTGATGGCATTGTGAATGGTGAGGTTGTTGGTGTTGTCTGGGAGTGCTCTGCCATTTCTCTCAAGGACAATGGTACGGTCGCGTTTGGTTAAAACCGAAGGGGTTGCCTTCTTGCTTGGTGGAGAGGTAGTGGAGGGGGCGGCAGGTGCTCTGGCAGCCTTCTGGGCCCATGTGAGGGTAGGGAGTGGTGCAATAGGTCTGGATGGAGGGGTGGTTATGGTGGCGGCAGCAGGCTGTTGGCTCTGTTGTTGTTGTAGCTGGGCTGTAAGGGTGGTAATCAGATCTTTCAGGTCCTGAGTGTCCTTGGTGTGACGTTCTTGAACAACTTTCAAGTGGTTCTCAAGTGCTTCAAATGTTGTAACAAGGTATTGGTAGCAATCAGCCAAAGATTTGTTCTGATTGATGAGGGTGTTGGTTTCTTCTTGGAGGGATTCAAGGGTGGTATGCTCGCCATCAGGAGCAGAGATAGAGGCTTGGGTGGTAACAGTTTGGACAGAAGAAGGGGAGTCTTCTTCCATCCTGGTGTCCACAGGGGAGTTGGGGGCTTCAGAGCGGCAGGGTTGGAATGGGGCAGCAAGAGGGTTTCCTCTGCCCCTCCCTCTTCCCCTTTGTCTATCAGGCATCAGAGGGTAGGTAGGATGGACTCAGTTAATAGAGGTGATAAAATAACAAATAATAGGGGATGATTTGTTGATAAAACGTCTTTGAAGTGAGGGGTGAGGCGGTGAGAGTTGGTTGTGGACCAATGAGGTGAAAGCTCAGTGAAAAGTTTGGTGTGGTTTTTTCTTTCACTATTATTGTAATGGCAACGGAGTTGGAGGAGGCACATGATTCCTCCGATGAGTGGGACATTTAGGCCCACTGGCCATGGGCCCTAATGTGCACAGTGTGTGGCACACAGTGAGAAAGCGAGCACATGATTGGTTGGTGCCATAGTGCCCACATGCAGCATGAATATAGGCACCCACACTACTGCCGCTCTCCAGGATCGAGAAATAATAGTTCATCACCTTTGGTGGGAACGACAATACAGCCACACAGCGGCATTGTGTGTGCAGCAGAGATATGTGTCGATACAAGCAGCCATATTATCGTGCTGATACATCTCTGAGGCAGCGCCCCACTGAACCTTGCACAGTGAATCCTTCTAAGGGGAGCAGACTTAACATATCTAGTGAATCATTAGGGCTGTGTGAGTCATATGCGCCTGCAAGGCACAATCACAAGCAACCATGAAATGTAAGGATGGTACAACAAAGGTACCACATATTACCGTAATCTATGAAGGTCCAACAGCATGACATGACGCCGCGCAGCATAGCCTCCAATGGTTGCCTATGCAAAATGGCACTGCAAGTGAACCTAACACATTTCTACATTGGTTGGCCATAGGCAACTAACCATATACTGTACAAATCCTATCTGCAGGATTAGGGTTGATATCCCTTCACTCTAGATACATTGAACAATTTGTCGTAGTGTGTGAAGTAACCCAACAAGCCAGTCATGCCAATAGATAGATTACAAAGTAAGCATGGGGGTTTGGGGGGTCTCCCCCCAACAAAGGGGGTGTGGGGGGCTTGCCTCCTGTGTGGAAGCTGTGGTAACCTTGTAGGGGGGAGTTGAAGGGGGACCATCCACCTTGCATGTTTTTATCTCTGCGCGATGCGCGCCCACATCACAATTGATTTATGTGAACAAACAAATCAATTGGACTAACTAACTAAAAGAAGGAACCAACTACTCTCCAAGGCCCTGAATGGCCAGCTCCTACATGCATCGTGCCACCACACGATCATGCACCTGCTGGGAGTAGAGACGATCCTCAGGTGACATGAAGTCCTCAAAAACAATAACCAAACTCTGGTGGAACAAATCCACCAATATCTGAGCCTTCCTATCCAACCTCTCCTCCTTACCCCTGCGATGCTCCGTGCCCCCTCCCTCCATGCTGCCTGCCTAGGAGACATGCCAAAGGCCCTCCCAGCCCACTGACGAACACGATAACCTGTAATTGCTATGGTCAGGCGGCACACTAATCTGCAGTGCAGCATCGCCACCGGACAGACCTTGAGGTTATCGGGGTATTTCATTCCCCATATTGCGGCAAACCAGACCACCAGCAGAATTGCCATGTTAGAAACAATGGTGAAGTCCCGACAGGCCCTCATCTTCTTGACTGTGCTTGCAGAGAGATCGAAGTAGCAACAGTTGCCAATGTAGAACATCATCTCAACCATCAGGTACAACTTATTGGCCATGGGCAAGGTGTCCAACTCGTGGCTTGAACCGGCAATCCATTCGTAATGGGCTGTTCCCTCCACATCTGAGAGGGAGGCGGCACTGTGACAATGCGAGCAGGTGTAAGGCCAAGGGGGCCACAGAGCGAAGAAGCCGATGCTTCAGATATAGCGACAGGGCCGGCATCATCGTCATGAAAGGCGCGAAATCCAGGGTGGGGACAGGTGAGGCAGGAGCAGGGCTACACACCTGGAGAATATAAGGATACATCCCAGCTGCACCCGGCGGCTCTGGTGAGGCATCATGCCCATCATTACTATCAACCCGTAGTGTTGAATAAACTATAGTGATGATAAAGTATCGGACCAGGCATTAATGTGGAAATCCGATCTTGGAGTATGGTATGGGTACAAAACGTATGGCCAGAAGTTTGCCATCCACACCTATTTAAATAGTAGGCCACACAACCCACAGACCACAACCACTTAAAAGCACACACACCACCTACCTACCCACCATATGCCCATGCTCCATGACTGCCATACCCATTCCAGCCCACCACACAACTACATTCTAATTTCAATATGGCTGGCAACAAATGTGGAAGGTCGAGAACACTCACACTCACATGGGTGTCCAAGCAACTAAAGCTCCACTATCCAAAGAAAGTACCATACCCTGACGCCCCCTGCAGCTGCAAGTCTAAACGCACACCAAACACAGGCTAGAGCAAAAGCACAGCCCGCCCAATATGCAGGGCCAAGGGCGTATGGTGTTAGTACACGAACACCACAAACATAATGTATAACCGTAAACATCACAGGGTGAGGATCCGGAGTCATGCGCACGATGAGGGCACCACTCGGGTCAGAGCGGTGCGGGATACATGTCCGCCTTCAGGCCACCATCAAGGCCCTCCTGGTCAAGGACATCGAAATGGACCCGATGTAGCACCCTACATCTGGTACCCACTATGCAACCAGTTCAGCATCCGCCTCACCCCCACGCTGTGCGACCCATCCAAGGTCTACATTGAACACTTCACCTTCAAGGCCGAGTGGAGGTTAAAGTCATCACTGCTGCGCCAATCGATGGTAACTGCAGGGCCTCTCAATGTCCTGTTAGCGACATTCAGGACCCCTGCCACCGCGACAACATCCACTGTGCCACCATCAGCTTCACCCCAGCCGAAGGGGACACCGAGATGGGTGAAGCTGCCCCTATCCCAGTTCAGACTGTGCCAACCCAACCCGCCACCACCCTTGCCGACACAGTGTTCAGGACCTCGCCAACCTCCCCATTCAACATCCCGGGAGTGGAGAGGTTCCACTCACTGGGGGGACTGCGGTTGGGGTCACATTTGGGCCAAATGCTGACACCCTGTACTATACAGGACCTGGCAGAACAGAGGTCACAGGGGGGGCAGTACTCATGCCGATATCGATCAGAGTCCCAATTGGTGCATGGGACGATATGACGGAGCAGGGGTTGCGGATAATAGGCTGCAATCTGTATTTCCTCTTTAGTGCGGAGACTAGCCCAGACCCAATCACCTTTGTGACAGGCATAATGTTGACGGCATGCTACCTTGAGCAATAGGTTCCGGTAGAGCAATAAAATACATGAAAATAAAATAAACCAACATGAGTAGTAGTCTCAGCACCCCTTGATGCACAAACCGCAAGATACCCTGTGCACACTCCACTCCTAATAAAAAGTGAAATCGGTAGGTACCCCCCATCAAAGGCAAGACCACGCTGTCTCTCTGAGAGGAAGGTATCTGTCCATGAGAGTACTGTAGGTGGAATACCTAAAGACTGAAGAATCAAGAGTAGCTGTATGCTGGACACATTGTCAAAAGTACCTTTGACATCAACAAATAGGGCAGAGAGTACTTTACCATTACAATTAGCCTGTTGCACATCATGTACCAAAGCCATAACTGCACCAACTGCGCTCCTTGCTGGCCTGCCACCAATCTGTTCACTGTGGAGAAGTCCCTGAGTCTCTGCAATGTAAGCAAGTCTTGTGGGCATAATGGTTTCTGAAATCTTTGGTCCGTGGTGGGGTCACTGGTGGAGAGCCATGCGCAATACACAGCGACTATGATCAAGAGCTAGGGAGGTCAAAGCCCAAACACCAAACCAAAAACATAACACACACAATGCATCAACATGTATCTAGCAGTTATTTCCGTAGGACGGCACAGCCAGAGGTGTCGGCCCAAAACACCACGTCTATTGTCTAAAACAAATCTTGCTCTAAATATATTCTGTAAGCAAATCTAAGTATATCCCACATGCTGGCACTGGTGGAACACTGGCACTAGGTGTATACACATCATCCAATGTGCCATCCCTGTTCGGGTACATGGACTCACCAATATCCACAAAGATACAGTTATGTGCAAGATAGGACAAATCATATCGCCCAACCAGCCAGGGATCCTCATCGGCATTACAAAGGAAAATACAGGGGTGCCCCCAAGTCAACTGCCCACTGTAGTGCAGATCACGAAGCCCCACTGTCTTCTGGAAACCATAATACTGCTTCCAGCAACCCGCACCCTCGTACCTATCAAAGGGCACATCATGAAAGACCATGAACCCAGCATTGGAGTTCATGCGGTTGGATGAAAGCTCCACGTCAAAGTAGATATGAACGCCCAACCTTCTGACATAGTCAGTCTTGCCCAAACCAGATCAACCGATCAGAGAGAGGAAGGGACAGTGCTCGCAATCGTCTGGTCTATTGTAGACAAGCGATCGAAATATCTGTTGATGATGGGTATATCCCAATAGGAGTAGGTGTTGACATCCTCATAGTGTACGATGTCATTCATACGGGCCTAGCCATACACATGGTTGTTGTGTGTCACAATCGATAGACGGTTGACAATCAACTCTCGAGAGATCAGCTGTGTGGCCAAACGATCAAAGTCTGATGTGTTAGGAGCATTGATCATAGTATCCCACTTGGAGGATGCATTGTGAGACTTGACGATGTCAAACCTCAGGTCTCCAATAGTGGGCCAAAGACCACTGGTGTCCCAGTCCTCATAATCCTGAGGATCCCCATTACTGTGAATGGGGCCCTTCCGTTACCCTCCACCCTGCAGGATGGAGCGCAATCACCCGCTACCACCTGGGTACCTGCCACAGGCTTGGTGTGGAACTCATGGTTCCCTGCCTTCCTGACATAACACCTGAACAACCCTTTAGCGACATACCGTTGGAGTAATGGTGAGTATTAGAATTGGCATACCTGACCTCAGTGTGATTCCTAACAGGAGAGATAGTCGGATGGCACATGCGACCGTCCAAGTGAATATCAAAGGCCAGCACTGTCATGATGTTGGGTAGATCCCCCCTTGAGTGATGACATCTGTGGCCGAATATGTGCATGTGACATTTCCTCTCGGCTACAACCTTCCCATTCTCATCGCGCCCAGCCTTATGCCTCTCAAAGCACCCAATGAGCTCCCTCAAGCTGTAGCGATGCTTGGAACACTTGGCAAGAACAAGAGCCACAGTAGGCTTCGAATCGAGGTTTGGATAGGTGAGCCGTACCGATTTCTCCCGGTAGCCCTTGGGGGGTCTCGGGCGCAACTGTCCCCTACGCCTGCAGGAGGCGATAGGCACCATCTCGGGTTCAGGTGTGCCATTCTGAATGAGAACCTTGTCGTTGGGGGCCACTCTAACACCAGGAGCCACTGCAGCAGCAGGCAACTCAATCACCACCTCCATTGCAGGAGGTGCTGCTGTTGGATATACACGAGAGAGAGGAGCAGGAGACAGAACGAAAAGGGGACCGTCATTGATAAAGGCCAAATCATCAGAGTTGGCAGACAGAAAGGTAGAAAGAGGGGAGCCAGGATCTATAAGGTGTCCCATCGTGAAAATGTGAAGTAAAGGATATGTGTAGATGTCTCCAGGATATTGCAAAGCATGATGACAGCAGGGAGGGAACAGCTCATTATTTAAAGAAAATTACATTGCTCAGCTATAGCGCAGCAACCAAGTAAGACCAAATACAGATTGGGTGACATTTACCACGAAAAGGGATGTTGCGCGGATTCTAACTTAGAAACAGCAGCGAGTTTTGCAAGAGGGAGTCTTGGCGAAAAGTGAATCTTTCGAGATCACCTTAGCTAATAATACTGTTTCTAATGGACAACTATCCCCTTCTCTTTTTTCAGGTATTTTACTAAGAAAAACATCCGGGAGGGTACAAAGGGGATAGTTGGGGGATAGTGCAACTATCCCCTTTCCCAAAAGGGTCAAATGGGCAAGCGTAAGCAGAGTGTCCACATCCGGCATAGCAACCGTCTAACCCCAGACCCCCAAGTGCAATAATCCCATGTTACCCGGCCTTCACAGAAGAGCCCTGTTGCAACACAACCCCAACCCTGGGAGGGAGGCACATCACTCATCCAACGCTTCATACATTCAGGCCAACAGACCATCTGCCCTAATGTGCATAGTGCGGAGCACACTGCGTGAACCCAGACATGATTGGCTGGTTCAATCAATAGTGCCCACATGCAACTTGAATATAGCCACCCCCACCAGACCACAGCCACTTTCGAGGATCGAGGAATGATAGTTGATTGACATTGGTGGGACGACAAACCCAGCCACACAGCTGCATTGGGTTCACAGCGGACATAAGTGTCGATCCAAGGAACTGGATTATTGTGAAACCATACATCTCTGAGGCAGCACCCCATTGAGCCTTGGGCAGTGAACATCTGTAAGGCAAGCAGACCTAACACTTCTAGGGAATCATTAGGGCTTTGTGAGTTATATGGGCCTGTGAGGCGCATGCACCAGCAAACATTAAATGTAATGATAGTATGACAAAGGTATGGTGCCTGAACAAAATTAACCGTACACCCAGCACCAGGAAAAACTTAACCCATGGCAACCACATTATCCACCAATCCTACCATTTTTATCATAACAGTAAAAGTTAAATAAAATAGTAAAATATATTGGAAAAATTACAATTGGAATTAACATTTATTAGAATTAATCACTGCCTCTATTGTGTTTATAATTGATGCTGTTAGAGTATGAAAAATATTTGTATCAAAAGGTTTTATAATAAGTAATTCTCCCCTCATGCATTTTTTGAACTATATTGATACTACCCTACATGTGAAACACCTCTGGATACTAGTATAAATCTGGTACTCTATAGGACATTAAAATACTGACTTCATTTTCTTATCTCCTCTTGTTATTAGAGTTATTACCCCCATGTATCTTGTCTTCCTTTATGTTCTCTTTTTTGTCTAACATCTATGCATTGCTATTTTTTTTTTCTGGTTTTTAATAAGGCGGAATACAATCTAACTTACCTACTTATACTGACAATAATTTAAAATCTTTTTATGCAAGTATTGTCCTCCTTATGAGGATAGAAACATTGAGAGCGGTTTTTTCAAACATGTCAAAAATTCTTGTTTTATAGCCTTTGAGAGGTTTCTCTATGATGTAACAGACCAGCCTTCCCTTCAGGTATTCGTAACGGGAAACAACTATTGTGACTATCATAGGCTATCGACAAAGCCTAGGTAGTTTGCTTTGTCTATCATTATAGACTACCATCTTGTGTTCGTAGTAGGTATAGTGAGCGTAGGAAGTCCTATCGTGTAGGAATAGAGTTCTGGCATACAAGCAAGGTAGTATAGAGATAAGGACATTAGATATCTTGAACATATTGCACCTATGGAAGGTCACTGGCAATGGGCTTGGCGCGTGCCCCAGTATCTGAGTGGTGTATTACTTAGATGGTTGGTTGAAGAGCTCTAACTACAGTGACCGTTTTTTTTTTTTTTTTCTTTTTTAAATCAGATGCATTTGTTTAAGGTACAAAGACAGCATCCTCCGTCTCCTCTACACAGCCGGCGATTGAAATCTCAACACCACGAGATTATCACCACTTTTCCAAACTCCACCCCCCGTTATGAGTTCGCTCTAGGGGGTGGAGTCATACCTCCTCTACACTCCCCTTCGCTAAGGATTATTCCTTTGGGCCTTCTTCTCTCTGGGTTGATGGATTTTGTCTTCCTTTTGTTAATGTTTCCTCTCCCTACTCCGCTTTTGCTCTGCCACGCTTAGAGCATTTGCACGGTCGGCAACACGTTGCTCAACGCCCATGTTACAGACGGCCGGGTACACAGTTTGCAGTAAGGGAAAGCACTTCAACAGGCCACGGTCGATTTCTCTACTCTCTTTCTTTTTAAGAGGCTGCCTAGTCAAGACACGAACGCGTTTTCCCTTAGTTTCTACGGCACAGAGTTGGGTCTACCTCTCTTTCTCCTCCTCCTCACACGGTCGGATCGGCTGGCACCCTGCTGCGTCTTTACTTTTTTGGCTGGTACCCACAACTACCTGGCTGGTATCTGTAACTACTTCTTCACCATTCGGACTATGACCATGGTCCATCACGGCCTGCCTCTGGGAGGATGTTATTGCACTATCTCCTTCCTCTTTTTCGAGTGTGCGGCCAAAACAGATGGCATCGCAGCCTCCCCAGGACATCGATCATGCCGAACCTGGCCCCTCCCGCGCTGAGGGTGCGGAATCTTTTCATGTGGTCTCCGCTTTGTTTGATTTTTTGCGTTTCCTTTTGTCTGGATGTATGTGCTATGGGTTTTCCTGATTCTTCCTGCTTGCTCTTTGATTAGATTCCTTTCATCTATCTTTTTAGCTCGTCAAGGGTTTCTTGTTGGGGGCGAGATGTGTGGTTGGTTCCACACCAGAGGGACTTGAGGGGTTGGCTTTTTCCCAGGGGTATTGGAGGGTTTTTTATGCCATAGAGCGAGCAGCATGCAAGATTTTGTACCTTAAACAATAATCATATGATTCAAAAAAGAAAAAAAGAAAAAAAAAAGGTACAAAGAGAGCCACGCTCCACGCCCTCTATTTTCCTCCCGCTTAAAATACCTTCCGCTTTCGGCCATCATAAACATAAGGGTTTGGGCTTTATTTCGTCACGATAGATCTATTTTGGCTTTTCACTTGGGCTTCATCCTCAAGTGAAATATATATTTCACCTTTGTTGAGAGGATTTTTATACTTAGAAAGTGAAGCTGGTAGTGTGACTTTACTTTTTCTCTCCCCCTCCTCCCCGTCCTCAGGCCTGGCCTGTTGGCCTTGTCCCGATGTCGTCTATTCCTCTCACATCCACTGGTGCAGGCCCAGCCGCGGCTGTTGGCCCTGCTCGCTCTGCCTCCTCTCGTCAGGACCGTAGGGCTGATCCTATCTCCCTTTCGTCGTCGTCCCAGTCCAGACAGGCCTCTCTCTCCGGGGAGGCTGACAATGTCGCCAATATTCTTGGGCACGCTGCTAGGCTCGCTAGTCTCGACCCGGCTTCGTTCCCCACTGTCTACAATGCCACTGGCGCTACCGTGCCCGATACGCAGCTCGCTATGGCCCCCCTTCTCGCTCAACTCATCGCCAGGGTTAATGACCTTGGTGCCTCTGTTACCTTCTTGACTTCGCAGGTTGAGACCCTCACCTCCACCCAGGGGGGGCGGTCAACCACCCCCTCACCACCAGCCACATCCAACCTTAAGGCGTCCCTCAAGGATTCATCCTCTCGGGTTGGTGCCCTCTCCTCCCACCGCGCCACCCAGGTTGCTCCTCCGCCGACTCAAGCCCCCCCTCCACCAGCCCGTGCTATCCAGTCCAAACCAGCTCAGCAGAAGAAGAAACTCTCGACCCGCCTTTCATCTCGTACTGTCACAACCCCAGATTTTCCTGTCCTCTTCGAGGGGAAATGGTATGGGAACCCGGATACGTACACTAAACGCCATCCCGACTCACCCCAAGGCGCTATCCTGTTTGTCTCTCGTCACCCTCAGTAAGAGGAAACCAAGCTCTACTCCGAACGATACCCCGCCACATCACTTTTTCACACTGGCCCCCCTCCCGGCTATACAGTTTCCGATCCCTGGCAGCCCCAAGAACAAACCTGAGCACAGGTTACCAGGAAGGGCGGAAAGGGCAAGAAAAACGCCACTGCAGCACAAGTCGCTGCATCAAGCAAGAGTAGTGTCCCAAAAGGACCCCCGCAGCTCATAGCTGCTCAACGTCGTTTCTTCGCCCCTGGCACTTCCCCTACCCCCCCTAACGATTTGTTCATTATGACTGCCACCCTTCCAGACATCATGGCCGCTGTGCTTAATGAGGGCAACAGCTCCCTACCCTTATCTCTTACCGCCTCTGTTAATCGCAATCGCGCTGTCACTCTTACTGCAAACCCAGACACCCCGTCTTCTGCGTACTCCCCGCTTTTTGATGCTATGACCAAGAAGCTCAACCAGAGTTTCCCGGTTGGAAAAAATCCATTCCTGGTCTTTAGGGAGCCACCTACAAGTGTCGAACTCCTCATTCATAACCTCCCGCTTTCTATTCTCCCAGACAAGCCTGGTGACATGTTTCCTTCAATCCTTGACTCGGTCGGTAACGCTATTGACGTCCCGATCTTTGGGGCTAGGTTCATGCATTCTGATCCGCCAAAGAGGGGTGAGAAGCGCACAACTTCGGTTGTTGTTGCGGTCGACCCACTTCATGTTTCCCGTTTTGGCGAATCCATTCCTCTTTTCTCCTGTGCCCGGACGGTCGCTCCCGCCTACTCCGCCTCCAAGTCTACGCCGTGCACAAAGTGCTGGCGTTCTGGTCACTCTGCTCCCCTGGGTAAAGAAGAGCCATAAGCCTGCCCAATCTGTACTCTCCTCCACCACTGTTCCGCCCACAGGTGTGCTAATCAGAGCTGTCCAAAAGGAGGCTTCGAGAAGGCTGTGGTAGGATGTTGCAATGCCTCCCCCCCTCTTTGCGTCAACTGTGGCGGTCAGCATGCCTCTTTCGATGGCACCTGTCCTGTCCGTCACGAAATTCTCTCCTGTCTCTGTCCGCCCAGGGACCAAGACATACCCGATGCCCCCGCCCCCGACGCGGGCCTTCTTCAGACAACCCCTCAAGGTCGCACTACTCTCCCAACCGTACCGGCCACTCCGGCTCGACATGGCCCCCGTTGCCCTCCCTCTACTGAGTCTACCCGGCCTGAGACAGTCATACTCGTTCGCAGTGCATCTGCCCAGCCTACCCTCGCCGCTCCTCTTCCCCGTAGGAATCTTTTTGGTGCTGGCAGCACCCTCTTCGGTGCTGGCACCGGTGCCGACTGGCGCGAGCCCGCTCCGACCGACGACAACATGGAACTTACAATGTCGACAAGCCCAGCCCCAACACAGAGTCCCTCACCATCCCAATCATTCCATTATCCTGGTTGTTTAAATCTTTCCATTGTTCAACATAATTGTCTCGGTAGCAGTAATGTTTTTCAAACTCTTTTTAGTTTTTTTGCTTCGGTAGAAAGCTCTCCTCACATTGTGGCTCTTCAGGATATTCCTCTCTGGAGGAATTGTCCGCCTGTTTTTCCCAACTATAAATGTTGCTTTCCTCCAGCAACTGACAGCTATAAGCCTGGTGTTGCAACTTATGTTCACGAAAGGCTATTAAGTTTGATTTCTATTCTTCCATTGTTTTTTGAAATGAGGGACCTCATGGCAGTGAATTTTCACTCCCCTGAGGGACATTTTGATACTTCTCATAATTTGTTTCGTTTGTACAATGCTTACTCTATCCCTAGTGGTCACACTAGGTCAGTTTCTCCTGTTGATTTATTTCCCCAGCATGATTTTCCTACATTTGTCCTTGGGGACTTCAACATTCATCACTCCGCTTCCGACCCGACTCGCTTGCTTTCCAACTAGGATCAGTTTATTAGTTCTCGTTATTTTGACAGAGCATCGGTGCAGTTGTTTTCTCTCCTCAATACACGCGGGGTCTACACTAGGTACCCGTTCACCTCTAATCATCGCCCTGCAGGTCTCGACCTCTCCTTTGCCAATACTGCTTTGCTCCCATATTGCTCCTCCTGGAACCCCTCCCTCCCGCCAACCGGTTCGGCTCACACCGCCCTCACAATCATTCTCTCCACTCCGCTCCTAAAGCCCCCGCCCAAGGGTCTTAACTGGAAGTACACGGATTGGGATCACATCTCCCCCGACTTCCCGATCTTACCCTTGCAGCTCCCACCATTCTCCACACTCCGCACTCACTCGACCTATGGTTCGACAACAGCCCTGCCAAAATCACTCACCTCATCACCTCCAACACCCCGACCAAACGCCCATCCTCCTACTCTAAACCGTGGTGGACTCAAGAACTGACACAGCTAAGACGCATCCATCACCATACCTACCGTCACATGAGAAAGAATCAGACCACAGCCGCCCTGGCCCGAGTCGCTTGAAACACGCACTTCAAAGCTATCCAATCTGCCAAAAGAGTCCAGTGGTCACAGTTTCTGGCCAACGCCAACTCGCGATCAGTCTGGGATGCCAGAAAGATTGCGGCCGGTAGAGCCCCTGATCGTTTCCCCACACTCGAGAACGCCTCCTCCCACACCGAAATTAACGATACACTTCTTCAACATTTTTTCCCTCCTAGACCATCTCCTCCTCCTCCCCTCATCCTTCATGCGTTGAAGAACGTCCCTCCAGTTTTACCAGCAGAAGTGTCCTCCGCACTTCAAAAATCCTCCAACACGTGAGCCCCTGGCCCAAGTGGTATTCCTTACTCTATCTGGAAGCAAGTCCATAAGGCCAAAGAGCGGCTCCTTCCATCTCTGTTCACTCCTCTCCTCACCCACGGGTACCACCCCCTAGCCATGAAGAAGGCCAATGGCATTGTCCTGGATAAACGAGGCAAACCTGATTACAGTACACCTGCTTCCTTTCCCATCATTGTCCTGCTCGAAACTGTCTCCAAAATCCTCGAAAGACTTTCTGCTCTTCGTCTAGCCTGCGCCGCCCGCTCCCTGGGTCTCTTGTACCCCAATCAGTGTTGGTCCCTCGCCGGGCTGGGCTGTTTTGACGCTGTCGCTAATCTCAGCCACGAAGTCGGCCTGCTTCAGGCCACTTCCTTCGCAGTATCTATTCTCTCCCTGCATGTCAAAGGTGGATTTGACAACGTCTGCGCAAACAAGCTGGCTACTATCCTCACCAGAGGAGGTGTCTCCGCTTACCTGGTTGCCTGGATCAAGTCTTTCCTCGCCAAACGCCAGTGCCGACTCATATTCCAAGGTGCACCTAAGGTTTTCTCCCCGGTCGCTGTTGGCACCGCTCAAGGCTCTCCCATTTCTCCTCTTCTGTTTGTGCTCTATATAGCCAGCCTTCACCCAACGATCCCCCAAGGTCTGGCTACTTCATATGTCGACGACCTCACTATCACGGTTGGCTCGGACTCTGTACGTTAGAATATCTGCGCTCTTCAATACTATTTCGGCATCTTCCAAAGGCAGGGTGCCGACCAGGGGGTGGCTTTTTCTGTCCCCAAAACTGACCTCATTCACTGGAGAACTCCGAAGGACAGCTCGGACGTTTCCTTCGCCCCCATTGTGATCAACGACATTTTTTTTCCACCTTCCCAAGTTGTGAGATGGCTTGGCGATTGGCTCACCCCTACTTTACACTCCTCCGTTCATTTCCTGAGACGGCTGGCACTGGCCAAAGCCTCTTTCGCTACAATCCGGCAGCTTACTGCAGCTGGCAAAGGCCTGTCCTCCTGGTCCAATAGAAAATTAGTCTTCGGTGTCACCCTTCCTATCCTCACCTATGGCTGCGACCTGTTTGTCCTGGACACGGCCACTCTTAGGAAATTTGACTGCTTCTGGCATGTAGTGCTCCGATGGACGACTAACTGCTTTTATACCACCGCCCTCGGCGCTCTGTACCGGGAGGCCTCGCTGCCACCCATTTCCTCTATCTGCAAACACCGCCGTCGGTCAGCTGCCATCCGCTTGCTCTGCGCCCCTTAGGAATTCAACCCTGCCACTGCCCGGATACCCAAATCTGTGCCCCCCTGGGATCAGGGTCGTTCTGCGGAGGATCATCGCTTTCTCCTTATTGGCTCCTTCAAAGCCGTCCACCTTACTTCATGGCTTGGCCCGGCCGTCAATTCCGCCAAGCACCTACCCCTACACTCTTTCTGTTACGAGGTTTCAGACCTCATTGAGGAAATCCCTATCCTCCCACTCGCTTCAATGGATCTCATAGTACTCCCGCTATCGAGGATGCCCTCCGTCACCTACCAACACCTCAGAGCTCCTCTGCTACAGTCACTCCTCGCTGACTGGTCAGACCTAAGTCCGCCAGTGCCCCTCTCATATCCTTATAGTGCCAGCCTCACTCCCCACGCCTTTACTGGCCTTCCTCGATTTATATGTGGCTGCATTCACCAGATGCGTTGGGGTGCCAGCTACCTTGCCGCCTATGTCAGGTGGAGGAACAGGGACTCCAGCACACTCTGCCCGTTCTGTGAGGAAGACGATGAGTCCTTCCTACACGCGATTCTCCACTGCCCCGCTAAGGCCCACCCTCGCCTTACCCATCTCTCAGGTGCGGACGACATCGGCCCTGACGGTCCCCTCTGGCTCTCAGTTCCCCTCCTCCGAGAGTTTGCCGAGTATCTCTACGCTACTCTCACGGGTTTCCCTCCAACAATGTTGCGCATTGGAGCCAATACTGTGACTCCTGAGCCGGGTTCGGACTCAGACAGTGCTTAACACAAAACTCCCTGGCTCGGCTCCGGCCTTCTAGGTATTGCTTCTTCAAACAAACTCCCCTGCTCGAGTTTCTCCTCATGGTATTTTCTATACAGTTTATGGGTTTCCTTTGTTCCTGTTTGACTGCGGCGGTGGCCAGGTAGGGCGGGGAGTTTTTACTATTTGTGAGTGTTTTTCTTATTTGGTTGTAAGGAGGACTTTACTTTACTTTTCTTTTGTTAGTCATCGATGGCGCTGCGACAGGGTTCTGATGATCCCACTTGGAGAGTTTCTGCACGTGTTGTTTGAATTTTGTTATTTCCTTTTCTTAGTTTTTGGAATTAAGGTTTTTTATATGCCATAGTGCGAGCTGCATGGAGGATTTTGTACCTAAATCAATAATCACATGATTCAAAAAAAAAAGGAAAAAAAAGAAAAAAAAGAAAAGGTATAAAGACAGCTCCTTTTTGAGGGAAAATGGTATGCCAACCCGGACACGTACACCAAACGCCACCCGGACTCGCCCCCAGCGGCTATCCTTTTCGCCTCTTGCCATCCCCCGTCAGAGAAGGCCAAACTTTACACTGAGCGTTACCCAGCCACCTCACCTTTCCATACTGGTCCCCCCTCCCGGTTTCGCTGTTTCTGATCCCCCGCAGCCCCAAGAACAAACCTGGGTAGAGGTTACCAGGAAGGGCGGTAAGGGCAAGAAAAACACCACTGCAGCACAAGTCACTGCGTCAAGCACGAGTAGTGTCCACCAAGGACCTTCACTGCTCCCAGCCGCTCAACGTCGTTTGTTCGCCCTGCGCCTCTCGCCAACCCTCCCGAACAATTCGTTAATCCTGACTGCTAGCCTTCCCGACATCATGGCCGCTGTGCTTAAAGATGCCAACTGGTCTCTACCCCTCTCGCTTACTGCCTCCGTCAATCGCAATGGTGCTGTTACTCTTGCAGCCAACCCCTACACCCCGTCTCCTGCTTACTCCCCTTTTTTTGATGCAATGACTAAAAAGCTCCAGCAGAGCTTCCCTGTTGGAGATAATCAGATTTCAGGTTTTCAGAGAGGCACCTACAAGTGTCGAGCTCCTCATTCACAATCTTCCACTCTCTATGTTTGCGCAAGAGCCTACTGACCTCTTCCCTATACTTCTCAAATCAATTAGCAATGCCATTGAAGTCCCCATATTTGGGGCTAGATTCCTACTGTCAGATCTGGCTAAAAGGGCAGAGAAGCGCACAACCTCGGTGGTTATGGGAGTCGACCCACTTCATGTTGCGCGGTTCGGCAAATCCATCCGACTTTTCTCCCGCGCCTGAATGGTCGCTCCCTCCTACTGTGCCTCCAAGTCCACCCAGTGCAGGAAGTGCTGGCGTTTTGGTCACTCCGCTCCTCTATGCAAAGAAGTGGCACAAGCTTGGCCAATCTGCACTCTCCTCCATCACCGTTCCGCCCACAGATGTGCTAACCAAAGCTGTCCGAAAGGGGGCTTTGAGAAGTCTGTCGTGGGATGCTGCAACGCATCACCTCCTCTCTGTATCAACTGCGGTGTTCAGCCCGGCTCTTTCGATGGCACCTGTCCTATCCGCCGCGAAATCCTCTCCGCTCTCCGTCCTCGTCCAGACCAAGACATTCCCTATGCACCCGAAGTGGGCCTCCCCCAAACCACCCCTCAGTGCCCAACTGCTCACCCAACTGTACCGGCTACTCCAGCCAGGCACAGTACTCGTTTCCCTCCGGCTAGCGAATCTAGCCAAGCCGAAACCGTTAAACTGGATCGGAGCGCTTCCGGCCAGTCTAGCCTCGCCGCTCCCCTCCCCCGCAGGAACCTCTTTGGTGCTGACAGCACCCTCTTCTGAGCTAGCACCGGTGCCGACTGGAGCGAGCCCACGCTGACCGACGTCCACATGGATCTTTAGATGTCGACAAGCACAGCCCGAACACAGAGTCCTTCACCATCCCAATCATTCCATTTTCCTGGTTTTTTAAATCTTTCCATTATTCAGCATAATTGTCTCGGTAGCAGTAATGTTTTTCAAACTCTTTTTAGTTTTTATACTTTGGTAGAAAGTTCTCCTCATATTGTGGCTCATCAGGATATTCCTCTTTGGAGGAACTGTCCTCATGTTTATCACAACTATAAATGTTTTTTTCCTCCAGCAACTGACAGCTATAAGCCTCGAGTTGGAACTTATGTTCACGAAAGGCTATTAAGTGTTATTTCTATTCTTCCCTTGTTTTTTGAAAGGGGTGACCTCATTGCAGTGAACTTTCACTCCCCTGAGGGACTTTTTGATACTTCTCATAATTTGTTTCGTTTGTACAATGCTTACTCCATCCCTAGTGGTCACACAAGGTCAGTTTCTCCTGTTGATTTATTTCCCCACCATGATTTTCCTACACTTGTTCTTGGGGACCTCAACATTCATCACACCGCTTCAGACCCGACTCGTTTGCTTTCCAACAACGATGAGTTTATAAGTTCTCCATATTTCGAGAGAGCATTGGCGCAGTTGTTTTCTCTCTTCAATACACCCAGGGTCTACACTAGGTTCCCGTTCACCTCCAATCATCGCCGGGGAGTTCTGGACTTGTCCTTTGCCAACACTCCCTTGATCCCGTATTTCTCCTCCTGGAACCCCTCACTCCCGCCAAGCATTTCGGATCACACCGCCCGCACAATCATTCTCTCCACTCCGCTCCTGAAGCCCTGGCCCAAGGGCCTTAACTGGAAGTACACGGATTGGGATCACATCTCCCCGCTCCTCGCCCATCTTACCCTTGCAGCTCCCCCCACTCTCCCCACTCTGCACTCACTCGACCTATGGTTCACGACTGCCTTGCCAAGATCACGCACCTCATCACCTCTGACACCCCAACAAAACACCCATCCTCCTACTCTAAACCGTTGTGGACTCCAGAACTTACACAGCTACGACGCATCCATCACGATACATCCCGTCACATGAGAAAGAATCAGACCTCGCCGGCCCTGGCCCGTGTGGCTCGAAACACGTATTTCAAGGCTATCCAATCTGCCAAAAGAGTCCAGTGGTCGCAGTTTCTGGGCACCGTCGACTCGCGGTCAGTGTGGGATGCTAGAAACATTGCAGCCGGCAAAGCCCCTGATCGGTTCCATACACTCAAGAACGCCTCCTCCCCCACCAAAATTAATAACACACTTCGACAACATTTTTTCCCTTCTAGACCCTCTCCTCCTTCTTCCCTCATTCTTCCTGCGTTAAAAGACGTCCCTCCGGTTTTACCAGCAGAAGTGTCCTCCGCACTTCAAAAATCCTCCAACACTTCAGCCCCTGGCCCAAGTGTTATTCCTTATTCTATCTGGAAGCAAGTCCATAAGGCCAACAAGCGGCTGCTTCTATCTCTGTGTACTCCTCTCCTCACCCACGGGTACCACCCGCTAGCCATGAAGAAGGCCAACGGCATTGTCCTGCATAAATCAGGCAAACCTGATTACTGTACACCTGCTTCCTTTCGCATCATTGTCCTGCTCGATACTGTCTCCAAGATCTTCAAAAGACTTTCTGCTCTTCGTCTTGCCTCCGCCACCCGTCCCCTTGGCCTCTTATACTCCAATCAGTATGGGTCTCTGGCCTGTCTAGGCTGTGTCGGCGCTGTTGCTACTCTCACCCACGAAGTCCCCCTACTGCTGGCTGCTTCCTTCAAAGTATCAACTCTCTTCCTGGATGTCAAAGGTGGATTGGACAATGTGTGCGCAAACAAGCTGGCTACTATCCTCACCAGAGGAGGTGTCTCCGCTTACCTGGTTGCCTGGATCAAGTCTTTCCTCTCTAAACGCCAGTGCCGACTCTTATTCCAAGGGGCGCCCAAGGTTTTCTGCCCGGTCGCTGTTGGCACCCCTCAAGGCTCTCCGATTTCTCCTCTCCTTTTTGTGCTTTATATAGCCAGCCTCCACCCGACTATCCCCCAAAGGCTGGCGATTTCACATGGCAACGACCTCACAATCACAGTCGGCTCGGACTCTGTAAGTTCGAATATCCGGGATCTTCAATACTTTTTCGGCATCATCCAAAGGCAGGGTGCCGACCTGGGGGTGGCTTTTTCTGGTCCCAAAACTGAACTCATTCACAGGAGAACTCCGAAGCAATGCGCGGATGTTTCCTTCGCCCCCATTGTGATCAACGACATGCTCTTTCCACCCTCTCAAGTTGTGAGTAGCTAGGCTATTGGCACCCTGCTACTTTACACTCCTCTGTTCATTTCCTGAGACGCCTGGCATTAGCCAAAGCCTTATTCACTACAATCCGATAGCTCAGTGCGGCTGGGAAAGGCCTCTCCTCCTAGTGCAACAGAAAGCTAGGCTTCGGTGCCATCCTTCCTATTCTCACCTACCGCTGCGACCTTTTTGTTCCGGGTACAGCCACTCTCGCGAAACTCAACTCATTCAGGCATCTGGTGCTCCAATGGACAACTAATTGCTTTTACACCACCGCCCGGATACCCGAGTCTGTGCCCACCTGGGACAAGGGTCGTTCTGCGGACGATCATCGCTTTCTCCTCCGAGGCTCCTCCAAAGCCGTCCACCTTCCTTCATGGCTTGGCCCGGCGGTTAATTTGGCCAAACACTGCCCACTAGACCCCTTATGTCACGATGTTTCAGACCTCATTGAGGAAATCCTTATCCTCCCGCTCGCCTCAACCGATCTCGTAGCGCTTCCCCTGTTGAGGATACCTTCCGTCACCTACCAAGCCCTCAGAGCTCCTCTGTTAGAGTCACTCCTCGCTGACTTGTTAGCCTTAAGTCCGCCAGTGCCCCTCTCATATCCTTATAGTGCCAGCCTCACTCCCCACGCCTTTACTGGCCTTCCTCGATTTATATGTGGCCGCATTCACCAGATGCATACAAGTGCCAGCTACCTTGCTGCACATATCTCCTGGAGGAACAGGGACTCCAGCACCCTCTGCCCGTGCTCTGCGGAAGACGATGAGTCCTTCCAACATGCGATTCTCCACTGCCCCGCTAAGGCTCAGCCTCGCGTCACCCATCTCTCAGGTGTGGATGACATTGGCCCTGACGGTCCCCTCTGGCTCTCAGTTTCCCTCCTCTGGGGGTTAGCTGAGTCTCTCTATGCTACTCGCACGGGTTTCCCTCCAACGATGTTGCGCATTCGGGCCAATACTGCGACTCCTGAGCCGGGATTGGACTCAGATAGTTCTTAACACAAAACTCCCTAGCTCGGCCCCGGCATTCTAGGTATTTCTTTTTCAAACTCCCCTGCTCAAGTTTCTCCACAGGGTATTTTCTATACAGTTTTTGAGTTTCCTTTGTTCCTAGTTGACTGCAGCAGGGGGCAGGTAGAGCGGAGAGGTTTTATTACTTGCGAGTGTTTTTCTTATTGGTATAAGGAGGATTTTACTTTACTTTTGTTTTGTTAGTCATCGATGGTGATGTGACAGGGTTCTGATGATCCTGCTTGCACAGTTTTTCCACGTGTTGTTTGAATTTTGTTTTTTCCTTTGTTAATTTTTGGAATTAAGGTTTTTTATATGCCATAGCGCGAGCTGCATGCAGGATTTGTACCTATATCAATAATCACATGATTCAAAAAACAAAAAAGAAACAAAAAGAAAAAAAAAAAAGAGGTTCAAAGACAGCCATCCTCTGTCTCCTCTACACACCCGGTGATTGAAATCTCAACACCACGAGATTATCACCACTTTTCCAAACTCCACCCCCCGTGATGGATTCGTCCTAGGGGGTGGGGACATACCTCCTCTACTCTCTCCTTCTCTTAGGTTATCCCTTTGGGCTTTCTTCACTCTTGGTTGATGGATTTCCTCATCTTTTGATGATGTTTCCTCTTCCTACCCCGCTTTTGCTCTGCTTCCCTTAGAGCATTAGCACGGTTGGCAACACTCTCCTCACCGCCCATGTTACAGAGGGCCGGGTACACGGTATGCAGTAAGAGAAAACCTTTCAACAGGCCACGGTCGATTTCTCTACTGTCTTTATCTTTAAGAGGCTGCCTAGACAAGACACGAACGCGATACCAATAGTTTCTACGGCACAGAGTTAGGTCTACCCCTCTTTCTCCTCTTCTCCTTGCGGTCGGATCGGCTTGCACCCTACTGCTACTTCACCTTTCTGGCTGGTACCAACAACTACCAGGCTGGTATCCATAACTACTTCTTCACCCTTCGGACAATGACCATGGTCCTTCACGGCCTGCCTCTGGGATGATGGTATTGCACTATCTCCTTCCTCTGTTTCGAGTGCGCAGCCAAAATAGATGGCATGTTCAGCCTCCCCAGGACTTCGATCATGCCGAGCCTGGCCCCTCCCGCGCTGAGTGTGTGGAACATTTCAAGTGGTCTCCGCTTTGTTTGCTTTTTGTTTTTCCTTTGTTCGGATGATCGTGCCATGGGTTTTCCTGACTCTTCCTGCTGGTTTTTTGATTTGATTCCTTTTGTGTATCTTCTTAGCTAGTCAAGGGTTTCTTGTTGGGGGCGAGATGTGTGGTTGGTTCCGCACCAGAGGGACTTGGGGGGTTGGCTTTTTCCCAGGGGTAGTTGGGGGTTTTTTTATGCCATAGTGTAAGCTGCATGCAAGATTTTGTACTCTAAAACAATAATCATATGATTCAGAAAAAAAAGAAAAGAAAAAAAAAGGTACAAAGACAGCATTCAGCTTTAACGCTATGGCCAACAAAAACCGTGTTCTCCTTACCCTAGGAAACATCCAAACCCCCAACTCCCTCTGGAATGAGACCAACCGCACATCTCGCCTATCGCCCAACCAAACCCTACGAACATACTCGTACATCCAAAGGAAGTAGAAGGGAAAGAAACAAGCAGGAAGGAGAGGAGAACCCTTAGCGACATCTGCAAAAACCGAGAGGGTGAACAAAGGAAATGTATGAACCCGTGACAAAGGAAAATTACGTCTGATAAGTGACGTGTATCAGCCAGAGCTCGGAAGTGAGAGAGTGGACCTGCACACCAGAGCGGTGCCGGGGAACGAAGCGGTGCCTGATGGCTGGATTGAATAACAGATGGAGGAGATTCTGATGAGGGGCCGCCAGTGGGTGTGCCAAAACGGTATTAGCGACTTCCAAAAGGAGGGGCGTAACCGAGGCGGGTTTTTGTATAGCGACCGTGGATGGACCACGGGTGGGGAACAGTAATGAGCCAGCTTAGGGTGAGGGAAGAGGGGGGGTGGATGTAGCTGTAACCAATCAACGGGACGAAGACCAAGAGTGGGGAGAGAGGACAATGTGTGGAGGAAGGACTAGTCTAAACACTTGAGACGACCGATCAGAGTAACAGCGGCCGAAGCTTTTCCGAATGCGAAACGAGGATGAGGAGCTGAAGTTACTAACCGGAGAGTTCCCCGACAGGACCACACAATCGAGAGGGAAAGGTACTTCGCAAACAGCTGGGAAAGCTCAGCGCCGACCGTGAGAGAAGAGAACGGAATTCCGACCGTGCAAAACCTAAGCGAGGCGCAAAGGAAGTGCGGGGTAAGGGGGGAGAACCGAACTTCATGAGCGGGTGTCACCGATGAACAGGAACGAGAACCCCGTACACGAGGGGGTAGACCCCAGAGGGAGAGGAGGGTCATGGCATCACTCCCCTAGGCAGAAGCTCTCAAGTGGGAGCAGAGGGGGGTGGTGGATCCCACAATGATTTCCCTAGTGTTCAGATTTCAATCGCTGGGGGTGTAGGGGAGATCGTTCGTCCTACTACTGTTACCGCTTTTTTTTTCTTTCTTTTGTTCTTGTTAAATCAAGTCCGTTTGTTTTATTAAGGTACAAAGACAGCATGCATCTTTAACGATATGGCCGACAAAAACCCTGCCCTCCTTACCCTAAGAAACATCCAAACCCCCAAGTCCCTCTGGTATGAGACCAACCGCACATCTCGCCTATCGCCCAACCAAATCCTACGAACATACTCCTACATACGAAGGAAGTAGAAAGGAAAGAAACAAGCAGGAAGGAGAGGAGAACCCTTAGTGACATCTGCGGAAACCATAAGGTGAACAAAAGAAATATATGAACCCCTGACAAAGGAAAATTACGTCTGATAAGTGACGTGTATCAGCCTGAGCTAGGAAATGAAAGTATGGACCTGCGCGCCGGAGCGGTGCCGCGGGACGGAGCGGTGCCCGATGGCAGAAGAGGACAGTGTAAGGAAGCGACTCTGGGAGAGGTCGCCGGAGGGTGTGCCAAACCGGCATTAGCGACGGCCAGAAGGACGGGTGTAACCGAGGCGGGTTTTTGTATAGCGACCGAAGATCGACCGCGGAAAAGGGGCAATAAGGTGCCAGCGGGAAAGTGGGTGTAGCTGTAACCGAGCAATGGGATGAAGACCAAGAAGGTGGAGGACGGGGGGATTGGAGGAGGAAGGACTTGCGAACATGTGAGACGACCGACTAGAGTAACCCCGGCCCATGCTTTTCCGAATGCGAAGCGAAGACGAGGTGCTGAAGTTACTAACCGAAGTGTTCCCCGACAGGACCACACAATCGAGACAGAAAGGTACTTCGCAAAGGGCTTGGAAAGCTCAGCGCCGACCGTGAGCGAAGAGGACAGAATGCCGACCGTGCAAAACCTAAGCGAGGTGCAAAGGAAGTGCGGGGTAAAGGGGAGAACTGAACTTGATGAGCGGGAGTCAACGATGAACAGGAACATGAACCCCATGGAGGAGGGGGTAGACCCCAGAGGGAGAGGAGGGGATGTAGCATCGCTCCCCTAGGCAGCAGCCATCAAGGGGGAGGAGAGGGGGTGGTGGTGGAATCCCACACTGATTTCCCTGGTGTTGAGATTTCAATCGCCGGAGGTGTAGGGGAGAAGGTTCCTGCCTACTACTGTTACCGTTTTTGTTTTCTTTTTTTTTTAATCTCGCTTATTTATTGTTTCTATCGGGGCAAAATGCACAACTGTGCTGATCCCACGGTGTTAGGTACAAGGGTCCTCAGCTGGAACTTAAGCCATGTGGACCAAAACCTCCAACTACAGTCCATCCCGCTATCCCCAAGCTAATACCCTCTGACCCTGCCCCACAAAGAAAGAATCCCCCGCCCGGTACTATGGGTAGAAACTACAAGGAGATGAGACCACGGGCCTGAAAGCCACGAACCAATAACCCCCGCCAAAGACTAGCCTAAAAGAAAATCATCCCCAACCGACAGTAGACACAACCAACAAAGAAAAACAAACCCACTCCCCCAAATCAAACAACCTATAAGCTAAACCGTAGTAAAACCCCACCGGGTCCAGCTCCCGAAGGAATAGGGACTCCTGAATATGGGTCTCGGGGACACAACAAGGGGAGGTAACTCCCGGGGGCTAAAGAACCCCGCCAGCCGAGGCTCAGGAAGAGCGATCGAGTTCGAGAGGATGCCGCCTAAGGAAGCAAGGCTCGTGGCAGTCGGAAGAAGATCCGGTCGGCTATCCTGGGAAACAGGACCCGGAAAGAAGGTTTCAACATGCGCCCCTAGTCCGAGGACATCAGAAGGGAGCAGAGGTCTGAAGGTGGGCGTAGAGCCGCGAGCAGTAGGGTGCCAGCCAATCCAAACGTCGGGGAGGGGGAGGGCGGAGGGCTAACCGACACGAGTAGTGTGAGGAAGGCTGACCGAAACGGTGTCACGATGTTGCGCAAAGTCCGACCGTACCAGCAGAGCACAAAGGAGATAGTGCAATACCAGAGCGCAGTGCCAATACCAGAGAGCAGTGCCAGTACCAGAGAGCAGTGCCACCTCCTACAGTTACCGTTTTTTTTCTTTTTTTTTTTTGTCTTTTTTCTTTTTTTTTTAAATCTCGATTATTAATTGTTTCTTCCGGGGCAAACGCACACATCTGCTCATCCCACGGTCCTAGGTACAACGGACTTTCTGCCAAGCACGGGCCATGTCGTCCAAAACCTCCAACTACAGTCCATCCCGCCATCCCCAAGCTAAAACCCTCTGACCCTGCCCGACAATGAAACCCTCGCCCGGTACTATGGGTAGAAACTACAAGGGCATGAGAAAGCGGGCCTGAAAGCCACGAACCAAAAACCCCCGCAAGACTAGCCTAAAAGAAAAACAACCCCAACCGACAGTAGACACAACCAACAAAGAAAAGCAAACCCACTCCCCCAAATCAAACAACCTATAAGCTAAACCGTAGTAAAACCCCACCGGGCCCAGCTCCCGAGGGAATAGGGACTCCTGAATGACGGGTCTCGGGGACACACCAAGGGGAGGTAACTCCCGGGGGCTAAAGAACCCCGCCAGCCAAGGCTCAGGAAGAGCGATCGAGTTCGAGAGGATGCCGCCTAAGGAAGCAAGGCTCGTGGCAGTCGGAAGAAGATCCGGTCGGCTATCCTGGGAAACAGGACCCGGAAAGAAGGTTTAAACATGCGCCCCGAGTCCGAGGACATCAGAAGGGAGCAGAGGTCTGAGTGCGGGCGTAGAGCCACAAGCAGTAGGGTGCCAGCCGATCCAAACGTCGGGGAGGGTGAGGGCGAAGGGCGAGCCGACACGAGAAGTGCGAGGAAGGCTGACGGAAACGGTGTCATGATGTTTCGAAAAGTCCGACCGTAACAGCCGAGCACAAAGGAGACAGTGCAATACCAGAGAGCAGTGCCACCGGGGACAGCTACTTTCTCGATCGACCGAGACTAAAAACCGACGGTTGACGGGTGAGGGGTTGCCGACCGTGGAGGGCCGCCTAAGTGAGCCCGGAGAAGAGGGGGTGAAGGCGAACTCAACCAACCCCTAGGAACAAGCTTGCCAGGCCTGACCATCAGAAGGGAAGGGAAGAGGGAGGGGAGATGGCTTCACCCAGACAGAGGTAGTGTGGCGTGTCTGAGGAGAGGGGGGTGCATGAAAGTGACCATGATTTCTCGTGGTGTTGAGATTTCAATCGCCGGAGGTGTAGCGGAGACCGAGGATGCCTCCTACTGTTACCGAGTCTCCTCCCTATACAGACTCTTCACGCTAACAACCCTAACCCTGGTGACTCATGACTTGAGTCACACGGTCCTATGACTCATAATGAGTCATGCCCGAAATCAATCAGATGACTCCTATGAGTCACTGCGCAACATGCTGTAACCCAATCATAAAACATAAAACATGTCAGGTGCTCAACGCGTGTCACCTGCGTCAAACTCGTGACTCATAATGTGAGTCACGCGCGAAAGTCATTACATCATTATGACTCACAATCGTCAGTCATAGAAACATCAACCAATCATAACATAACGATGACACGCAAGTGCGAGTCATGTGAGAACTATGAGTCAACTGACTGCACAGCATCAAACATAAACATACCTTATGACTAATAACTATTTGTCATGTGACATCTTCCTTGCTTAGTCACGATTTGTGACATATGATAATATTAGCCTGAGATCTGGTTTTTTTAGGGGATGTTCCTCTATCCTCTCTCTACTTATCCCTGTAATCTCACTTGGAAATTATACTTCTAGCAGTTTTAAGATAAATGTTAAGAAGGCAAGAATTTTTGTAATACTGGCTCTAAGCTTTGTGTAACCTAATGATTTTCCTCCTAGTCAACTCAGATAGGTGTTCAGAGAAATTAAGTTTTATAGTATAATTGTGAAAATTGCGAGGCAATATTTCTTCAAACATAGTAATTATATCTCATAGTTTAGTTATGGTTGTTCTAGAGGAATTTCGTTAAGTGGTGTTTAGGGGATAGAGTTATTAAAAGGGTTGCGTTGCCACAGATCCTAGGTGTACGGTTAATTTTGTTAAGTCACGATACCATATGTTACCATAAACTATGGAGGTCCAATGGCATCACATGACACCCCGCGGTGCAGCCACCTACTGTTTCTGATGCAAAATGGCACTGCAAGTGGTCCTAACACATTTCTAAACTGCTTCGCAACCGGCAACCAACCATACACCGTACAAACCCTATCTGGAGCATTAAGGTTGACATCCCTTCGCTCAAGATAAATTGAATAATTTGTTGTAGTGCGCGAAGTAACCCAATAAGGCAGTCATGCCAATAGATACATTACAAAGCAAGCATTGGGGGGGGGATTGGGGGGTCTCCCCCCACCAAAAGGGGTGCGGGGAGGTTGCACCCTGTATGGGAGGTGTGGTAATGTCGTAGGGGGGAGCCGAAGGCCGGGGGACCACCCCCCCTGCATCTTTTTATATCTGAGTGAAATGCCTGCATATCAGAATTGATTTACATGAACAAACAAATCAATTTGACTAACTAAATAAAGCAACCAACTACTCCCCAAGGCCCAGGCTGGCTAGGTCCCACATGCACTGTTCCGCCACACCATCATGCACCTGCTGAAAGCACATGCGATCCTCAGGTATCAGGAACTCCTCCACCACGATCCCCTAACCCTGGTGGAACTCATGCACCAAAACCCAAGTCCTCCTCTCCACCCTGGCCTCCCTATCTGTGGGATATCTCCTCCATGCAGCCTTCCGCCTGGCAGCCACTCTCCGCGACATGCCAAAGTCCCTGCTAGTTCGCCGGCGGACACAGTAACCCCTAATCGTCTGGTTCAGGTGGCACACCAACCTGCTGTGCAGCATCACCAGTAGGCAGACATCAAGGTTATCAGGTACTTCATTTCCGACATCGCAGCGAATCAGACAACAAGCGGAATTGCCATTTCAGGCACATTGGTAATGTTCTGACAGGCCCTCATCTCCTCGACTGTGAATGCAGAGAGATCGAAGTAACAAGAGTTGCTGATGTAGAACATCATCAAAACTGTCAGGTACATGCGCTCCGCAAGGGGCAAGGTGTCCAACTCGAGGCTCCAACAGGCAATCCGCTTGGCATGAGCGGTTCCATCGACACCCAAGGGCAAAGGGGGTGGACCAATCATACGAGCAGGAGTAAGGCCAAGGTGGTCACAGAACGAAGATGCCGACGCCATCAGATATAGCTAGAGGGCTGGCGCCACGGTCGCGTAAGACGCCAAAACGAGGGTGGGGGCAGGCAAGTCACGAGCAGGGCAGCCAGCCAGAAGCAGATAAGGATAAGTCCCTGAGGGACCGGGCAGCTCCAGTGAGGCATCGGGCCTCTCATCACTATTGACTCGCAGTGTTGAAAGAACTATCGTGACAATAAGGTAATAGATCATGTTTAATGTGGAAAAACGAACTCAGAGTGAGGTGTGGGTATGAAATGTAAGCACAGAAGTTGGCCATCCACACCTACTTAAATAGTAGGCGACACCATCCACGCACCACCACCATTTCAAAGCACCCACACCACCCATCCACCACATGCCCATCCTCCATGACTGCCATACCCACTCCTGCCCACAACACAACTGTACTGTAATTCCAATATGGCACCCACCAAACGTGGAAGGACAAGAACACTCACGTGTACACATGCACCTAAGCGACCGAAGCTCACCCGTCCTAACAAAGGGCCACGCCCTGCCGCCCCCAACCATGGCAAGTCTAAACGCACATCCACCATGGGCTGGAGCAAGAGCACAGCCAGCCCAATGCGTAAGGCCAAGGGCATATGGGGTTAGTACACACCCACCACAAAGATAATATATGACACTAAACATTACTGGAAGAGGATCCGGAGTCCTGCGCAGAATGAGGGCAGCGCTCGGCTCTGTGAAGTGCTGGAGAGATGTCGGTCTCCAGGCAACCAACACAGCACCCACAGTCAAGGACATTGAAATGGATCAGGATGTACCACCCTACATCTGGTACCCACTATGCAACCTTTTCAGTACTGCCCATACCCCCACCCTGCGCAACCCCTCCAAGGTCTACATTGAATACCTCACCATCAAAGCTGAGCTGCGGCTAGTCTGATGGGTCCTTCACTGATCGATGGTTGCCTCAGGGCCTCTCGATGTCCTGGCCGCAGCATTCAGACCCCCTGCCCATGGGGAGACTGTCACCCGTGCCACCCTCACCTTCACTTCACCCGACCGCGACACCAAGATGGGCGAAGCTGTCCACACCGTTCCGACCCCACCAGCTACCACCCTTGCTGACACGGGGTTCAGACTGTCGCCAATCTCCCGATTCCACATCCCAGGTGTCGAGGGGTTTCGCTCTGGGGGGGTCCAGCCGTCGGTGCCACCCTCGGGCCAAACGCCGACCCTGTGTGCGATTCCGGAACAGTGAGAACCGAGGTCACCGGAGCTGCCGTGCTACTCCCTATGTCGATCAGGGTCCCCATTTGTTCAAAGCACGATATGACGGAGCAGGGGTTGAGGAAAATAGGCCACAATCTGTACTTCCTCTTCTGTGCGGAGACCAGCCCAGACCCGATCATGTTCGAGGGGGGCATAATGGTGACTGTATGCTGCCGCGAGGAATACGCTCCAGTAGAATAATAAAATAAACTAAAATAAAATAAACTCCCTCCAGTAGTTGTCTCAACACCCCCTGATACACAACCCGCATAGAACCCTGTGCGCACTACCCTCCAAATCAAAGTGAAATGCGTAGCTACCACCCATCAAATGCCAATCCTAAGTATCTGTCTGACAGGAAGCTTTCTATCCAGTTGAGTACAGGAGTTGGAAAACCTAAAGACTGTAAAATCAAGAGTAGTTGTGTTCTGGAAACATGGTCAAAAGCACCTTTAACATCAACAAAGAGGGCAGAGAGTACTTTACCATTATAGTTAGCTTGTTGAATATCATGAACAAGAGCCATAGCTGTATCAACTGCACTCCTGCCATGTCTTCCTCCCATCTGTTCACCATGTAGAAGTCCCTTGGTTTCTGCAAAATAGGAAATTCTGTGGGGCATTATCTTCTCTGAAATCTTTGGTCGGAGGTGGGGTCACCGGTGGCGAACTGTGTGCAATACACAGCCTATTTGATTGAGTGCTAGGGTGGTCAAAGCCCGAACACACAACCAAAAACATAACAAGCACAATCCCTCTACATGGATCTATCAGTCATTTCCATAGGACGGCACGGCCACTAGTGTCGGCCCAAAACACCATGTTTATTGTCTAGAAGAAATATAACTCTAAATCTGTTCTGTAAGGAAAGCTAAGTCTATCCCACATGCTGGCACCGGTGGCACACTGGCACTAGGTGTGTATACCTCATCCAATGTACCGTCCCTATTCTGATACATGGACTCATCGATATCCAAAAAGATAGAGTTGTGTGCGAGATAAGACAAATCAGATTGCCCAACCAGCCTGCATCAGCAAAAAAACTAGCTTGCGTCCTGTGCGCCCTGTGCGTCTGACGCACCTGACGCACAGAACGTCAATCGCGAATTAGGACGCCACGTCGATCCGACGTTGCGTCCTGATTTGCCTTTGTT
>Ga0307509_10001032_pt1 | contig 47902 bp, 47 predicted proteins | sample 10_EM_MG_FD_202245 | JGI IMG/M metagenome (GOLD analysis project Ga0307509, IMG submission 202245) | Populus trichocarpa ectomycorrhiza microbial communities from riparian zone in the Pacific Northwest, United States - 10_EM | ecosystem: Host-associated > Plants > Roots > Unclassified | place... | reverse complement strand
ATAGAATCCCTCCTCCAGTATGATATATGAGACTATTTGAACCCCTCTTCACGCACCACAGAGCGGTTCGTAAAAAGGGATGCATTGTATCAACAAGCATCACTCGGAACCCGACGCTCAATAAGGGGGCCAGCGATTTACTCTCACAGTAAATCACTCGTGGCGCCATGACTAGCCTGTGAAATCCAGAGTCAACCCTTATAACATCCCATATTGCTATAATGAATCATAACAGAGTAGCCAATGTGTGCAAGTTTCCTACTACAGCGCAGCCTCCCAGAATTCTGAGATTTCATCATTCCATACTCGCTTTCATGCGAGTCCACATTCCCGGGTCAATGATCACTCCCATTTCACTACTCATGTCAATACCCATAGCAAGATCAATCGCCTCAATAATAATTGCGATGTGCCCCGGGAAATAGCTTGGTTGGGCACATCCCCCCGGGGCGGGTTGCGGTAGGATTTAATGATAAGAGTTGGTCCTCTAGATAGGCTCTTTGGATAGGTGGCTAGCCTGTGAGGTAGGGAAGTTGACAAACCCTATTAAGCATGCAAAGCACTCTACCTATCTGTCTTTTAAGGGTTTCCACACCTTCCCTTGCTAGGTGACTCATTCCCTCCGGGCGGATAGCTGGTAAAGAGATTCTAGTGATATTTTATGCAACTCACACACTCAACTCGGTCGTAAAAGGATGAAAATAGGAGGTTAAAAATATCGGATTAAAACTAGCTATAGTGACTACTAACCCTATGGATATAAACTAGGGTTGGGGGAAAAACCCCATCCACATTTGGTTGACAACAGTCTTTTCCTCTCCCCCCCACTTGCCAGCCTCCACCTGCTTCTCTCCTTCTACCTTCTCCACCGCCACAATCATACAAAAAAAATCTATCGATCAACAATGCCATCGGTAGCCATGGTGGCTGCTAGGGCTGCTCGAATCCTGCCTTATACTTCTCCTCGCTTTTACTCTGCTCGCACTCTATCCACTTCCGGGTCTCATGCCCACAAGTTTCCAGCTTCTGAAGTCCTGTTCTCCCGGTTTCGGGCTTCTACTATCAACCATTTTTACCAGGGAACCCACCGCAGCATTTCGACATGGGAGTCCAGTGGTTTATCGGACTCCGCTCAGCATATCCGGAACATTATTGTGAAATGTCAAAAGTCACAGAGAAGGTATTCAGGGAAGATTAAAGTGCCTACCCAATCTAGTATCTTTCTGCTTCAATCAAACTAACGATACAAGGCTCTCCTACCCAAGACAAACTTGGGGCTTGGTCTAGCCACCATTTTTTCTGGTTCTGTGTGCAATGTTGTTTACGCACAGTACAGTAATTGGGCCAGAGAGAGAGGTCTCCATAGTGCACTAGCTACAGGGGCTGTCCCAGATATTGAGTGGAAGGAGAATATTGTCGAGCGCCAGGGTGCTACCCAGGCCATTGAGTCTATCCTGAAGCCTCAAAGTGACTATGCTCAATATAACATGATTGTCGGTAAGCATGGAACCGGGAAAACTACCCTAGTCCGTCATGTCGGTCACCAATTGGATGGCATCCTTTATGTGAACATTGGTCCCAACCATGTTAGCGATAAGACATTTGGGGAAGCATTTGCAGAAGCCTTCCACTGGACTCCTGTTACGCGTTTCTGGCTTGATATGCTGTTGTCTTACTGGGGTATTAGTATTGGAGAGACAGCCGGTAAGTCTCCTACTATCTCTTGATTACTTTAAAACAATACCATAAAATCTCGTGACAGCTGTGAGATAGTAGATTTCACAAGATTTTATGGTACCGAGTATTATTTTCCAGCAGCTAACATGTAATAGATAATCGGGTACTCCTAGATCTGGTATTTAGGGAATTCCAGAACCAGGCGGAGACCTTTAGAAGAAAGACCGGCCGTGCTCCTGTGCTTGTGTTGGACAATGTCAACCGTCTCGCACAAAAGAACCCGGAACTCCTCGATATGTTACAAGATATAGCCAAGGATGCAGCTGATGATCGAATTTTTACCACGGTCTTCGTCACGAGTGAAGGCCAGGCACCTATCCAAATGATAGGCAAGTTTTGTTTAGATTCTTGCGTAGATGGTTTTGGTGACAAATATGCTAATTATATTCTTTGGATTCATATAGGTCGTTCAGCTAGCTCACGGTTAGGTGTTGTGATGGAGATTGGTGATTTGACCCAAGAAGAAGCTACTGACTTCCTGTGCAACAAGCGAGCAATAAGTAAGTTGGTGGCCAAAGATATCTACCAGCTAGTAGGTGGACGGGTCGGACTTCTCGTGAGTGCCGTAAACAAACTTAATTCTGGGTTGGACTTGGCTGGTTTCTCCCCTACCCAGTATTTGAAGTAATCCATGACTAACTATTTCTGATAGAAGTTCGAACACTACTTTTGCGTGATGCGAAAGAAGTATTGCGCAGGGGGGGGATCGAAAGGGGGGGAGGGTTCGGGCTAGCAGGAATCGAGATCGCAAGCTACATGCTCCACCATGGCCGAATCAGCTATGATGAGTTTTACCGAATTTGCGGCAGCCAGCGTCAGGGAGACAGATTACTGGCAAAAAATATTTTTACCACAATCCCTCTGTCCGACTGGGTATTCTTTGATACAATGCCAATGGAGCTTGCTGTTCGTGAATTTATTGGAGCCTCTGGCGGCGGTGTTGGGGCAGTTGGGACTTCTGGCGACGGCAGGGTTGGGGCGGTTAGGGGTTCTGGCGGTTAGGGGTTCTGGCCGCGGTGGTGTTGGGGCGGTTGTGTTTCCGGTCTGAATGTCTCCTTAGAAAACCTCAGTAGAGGCGAATGAAATTGCAAGACACTAAGAGCTTAGGGCGGTTTACAGCCAATCCCCAGATTCTAATGTATGCACTCAGTACTGGCCAGAAATGCCAAGTGAAATTAAACGCTTAATAAACCTAGTTTCCTATACTCATATTATCTCTCTACTTACTTGTGAATTCAAACGATAACTCAAAAGAAGCAGTAAAACTATCTACAATATGAGAATCATATAGACTAACTTGAACCCTTCAGGCCGGTGCCGCTACACTACACCAAGGTTCGAGGAAACACATTTTTAGTTGTATTCATACTTTTGGTCTAGCCAACGATCAGAATACTGCTGGTTGTTCTGGTAGATGAAAGATCTGTGAGAGCTGCGCACTCCAGAAACGATAGGAACAACGGATCCAGCATTTGCTCGATTCCCCATAGTAGGGGGCGATACTACAGTGGAAGGTGTGGACCATCAGACAAACCTATGAGGCTCTAAGCTCCCGAGTTAAATACGATCGCGGAATCAGGAAGGTGAAAAAGGAGGGTTTGGAAGTGGACAATTTTATTTTTAATCCTACCGTACTAGCACATTGCAGCAATGCAGTAATACTGGTATTGTAGGAGTTAGGGAGGTGTGTGGGAAATTTCATTGGCTGAGGAGGAAGACGCAGGTCAGTGGAGCAGGGTTGAATCTGAGTGGAGCGAGTTTGCGTTCCCGAAAGGTCTCCCCTACAGCATTATTTAATAACGTGGAGCTTAGCCCGGTTCCAGATAGTAATAGCGTGGAGATGAAAATGGCTCCTAAGCAGAGATCGTCCACGAGTGATTCCGTGTGAGTAACAGATAAGACTAAAGAGCGGACTAGCCACCGAGAAATCGAGCCTGGCTAGCGTTAGGATACTAGTAAGTATAGATACTCGGGTAAAGCCCATTGTAAAAAAATGCCTAACGGCCCCCCATCTTAACCAACTACCGCACTGAAGTCCATCAGAACGCACCAAAAACCCTCCCCAAATAGAGAACCAACTATTGGTTTGGTATAACCTAGCTCAAGCACTGGCACAAGGTGGATTGCCGATCACTCGAGCCAGCATTCCTCAGATGTGTCACATCGGCACAAACACGGACAGCCAAACCCCAAAACTCCAAGAACCGAATCCCACATTCGCAACAAGCAAGTTGATAAAATACAAGAATGGATCCCCAAGGAAGCCCAGGAAATAGGAGCACGCCAAGGGGGAGGCGAAGAGAGAGAGAGAAAAAAAGGAAGACGCTCCAAGCCGAAATTCAGAAAGACCACTGAAGCAGAACCCATCCATCCCCGAACCCAGAAACCAACAAGGAGCGGAGAGAGCAAGGGCGAGATATCAAACCCGGCCCAGACACCAACACGTTCCCAGTTCGGTCGGGCGACCGCCAGCTCTACTTGCTGCTTGTCATCCTCTTCCAAGCCTCATCCGGATCCGCGATTCTCTTGGGTGGAACGGCTGCTCTTGGTGGGGACTTATCTCTCGGAGGACTGCCGGCACTCAAAGTTTTCTAACCCCAGTGTTAGAACAAACCTTTTCCTTTCTCCTTCCTCCCTTCCACCTCTCCTTCGGAGAACCTGAAAGGAAGAGGGCACTCATACATTAAGACAATTCTTGTACTGATCAAACAGACTCTTGCATTCATCCATGCGTACTTCCCCGACTCGATATCCTAGAGGAAGCCAACTCAGCGTCAATCCCGCTCCGTCCGTCCCACTCTACTCCAGCATGTGACACCCGTATCCCAGGGGCAAGCGAGCAAATGGGGGAGCAATACGTTCGCTATAACTCTTGAAAAAGCACGAATCGTAACGGCCTTTAGCAGCGGCGCATTCAGCACTAGTGTGAGAGCTGCCAGGCGAAGAGTCAAAGTATTCGTCAAAGGAGTCGTTGTCAAGAATGGACATTGCTTTGTTTTGTGTAACCGTTAAAGTCTCGCTCAAGTGTAGCGCGCTCCCCGCCGGAACAGAACAGAGGGATAAAAAGGAAAGTTCGATCAACGAAGGAAAAGTGAAGTAGCAGTCTATTCACTCAAGAAACAGAGAACAAGATCCTTCGGAGCTACAGAAGAGGGGGGGGGGGGCAGCGGAGGTAGACAGGAGTTTGAAACGGAGGAAAGTGGGAGGAGGGTGGCACCAGTCCCACCCATCACCACTCAAGTACGGTCGCAGCAGATCCTATCATACAATGGGTGGGCAGGTTTTGATGTGGGGATTAGCCGAATCTGGGGTTTGGGTGCGCAAGTGCAAGAGAGCAATCATGGCACAACGGACGCCAGCCCGATAGCCGACCAGCATGGAGCCACGACCGACTAAAGCCGGAACAAGCCGCTAACAACTATCACCAGCTTCTCTCAAAATAAAAAACCCTTCCCAGTGAAAAGTCAACAATCCCGTACGATGCGATATATAATAATATTATTATCATAGAAATAAGATGTTAATTCAGTTTTAGTTACCGACTCCCATGGGTGAATTCACATCGAAAACGAAAAAGAAAAAAAACCAGGACCATCGGCCATTCTGGTGGTTCGAGAAAATAGATATTGTCACACCACTCGCATGTTGATAGACAGACACACGCATGTGGATACAGTAGGCTATTCTCATTCTGAATTTGTTACTGGTATGGTATGGGTGGATGTGAAATGACATAGAAAGGAAGGAAGGAAGGAAGGATAACACCGATACTCCCCACAATCCTCCGACGTGGCTTCATATTGAGGAATTTCCCCGCAATTTTAGAGTATCATAGTCAGGGAATGGTCGTGTGTCGTGTGTTGTGTGTCGTGTGCTCGAGATGCAGCGTTCTCCGGTCAAAAACACCAAGGGTATGATGCAGCATTTTGGTAACTCATTCATGGTACAGTACTGGTAACCAATACTCACTATACCCTCCGCACTATCGCACTCCTACAATACCGGTATTATATCCACAGAAATCCACCCATGAACCCCCAGTGCCGACCCCAGCCGTCGCCGATGCTAGTACTATACCCGACCCGAGTGGGGTTGAAAACTCCGAATGCTCGCCATGGTGCAGGACCCCACCCACGAAACATGATAACCATAAGAAATAATATCACAATCACTAAACACTTGGGTCTACCATACACAAACATGGCACGTCACTACTACCAGAATCCACTATGCCAAACATCACCTCCGCATTCAGAACCGGCTGTGGCCAAAAGAGAAAACTCCGTAACCTCTCTACAAGTGCGTACAAAGAGAACCCTTCTGGAACAAGCAGAGAAATAGAGAATAGGAAATCCCCCAGCACCACCCTATCTACTGAACACCACGATCCCCCTCCTATTGCAACCCAGCCAGCCGACCGACCAACCAACTGTGGTTCCCTTAATCACACACAAAGCGCACACAAACTCGAGAACAGATTGCCAAACCAGAAGACATCGTAACAGGAAGAGGAAAAAAAGTGAAATAAAAAACTCCTATTGGAATACAATCCGCAAAGCAAGAAGGAACTGCCCAGAAACATGAGATGAAATCTATGGTATGAAGGCGACCATGATAAGACAGAAAATACACCTAACAAGAATGTTTTATCGGGAAACCTAAGGAAAAGATGACAATTACGCAAACGTAAAAACAGATCAAGGAGTAATTCAGAAACTCAACCGGGAAAATCTGGGAAAGAAATTCGCGTCAGAAAAAAAGGGAAATAATAGACACAGCATTCTTCACCATGGGTCGCTGACTCCAATCAAACAAGCCGGAAAGAGAAGGTGAGAAAGCCCCCTATCACGATAAGCGCACAACCTCGAAATCTGTACCGTCAGTCAAGTGACAGGTTGTCAGTAGTTAGTATACACTCCAGTAAGAGCAAAACAGTTATAGTTGATAACTATAACTTATTCCACCCATCCCATTGTAGCACTACCAACTTCGCATCCAAGTTGAATTGACCTAAAAGGTGCTCCAGCTCCAATCTCGAGGAACACTGCCAACATAACTGCCGACCTTCGCACCGAGCCCGTCCATTGCTTTCCCACCTCCAGGGCCGGCACCTCTAACGCCCACATTCATCACAGGACTACTAGGACTCGGGTGGTTGTTGCTAAGGGTTGAGCCACTACTATTGCTGGAGCTCAGATAATCCGGCCTTTTAGCTTCGAGCAAGCGTGTGTAGTCCTTCCAGCAGTTATCACAGGCTCTTTCTTGATACCCTTGAATGTGAAAACGAGCGTTTTGGTTGAGAGGAACCGTGTGGGCTGTATGTTGTGCACAAAATACGTTGCCGCATCTATATAGATTGAAAATGTCAGTCCTCAAGCAACCAGCACTCTTTTCCCCCACACGGAATTAAAAATGAAATATAGCCGAAACCCCCCAAGGCGGGAATCGAATTGCCACGAAGTACGGGGAGAATGCAGGAATAGTAAAATGGATAACAATGAAATGAAGCTCGACGATTTAAACAAAGACGAAGCAGACAGCAAACCTACCGCCGACAGTGATGTCTCCTCAGAACAAATGAGAAATTCTTAACACACATAGCCGCGTCACAGGTCACGGCTTCAGCGTCAGGCTAGATGAGCACGCAACGCAAGTTAGCAATCACGACTGTAAAAACGCAAGTAAGCGAGCTAATAACGTAAGAAAGACACCCCACAGCCCATGTAGCCAAAGAGGCGCGCACCAAGCGAGAAATATATATAAAAAAGCTCTGCATCCCCGTCCTTTGATATCGACTTGAGAAATGCAAAGCGAGGGCTACCTCACCCACTCCGAAGGATGCACCTTACCCGTGGAGGACACGATTGGGAAGGGGAGGGAAGGGGGAGAAGATGAGAAAACATTCTTGCAGGTGTCAAACTATACCTTCCAGTGTCCTTTTCCCGGGGGGCCTGTAACCTTCCCCTCTTCTTCCAAACCAGCAATTCCATAGTCTTCCCGACCTAAATAACCATAACCAGCATTCCGAATATCCATGCCGTTCTTATACTCTCCGTCACCAACATAGTCCCCATCTACAGAGGCTGCAGAGCTTGTCGGTGGAGTGAGAGGCGAATTTTCACGCCTAGCGGGCCTCTCAATTGAACGGAGCACAGCGGGTCGGTAAAGTGGAGACTTTGGCGGGTGAAGTTGGCGGCAAGGAGCTGGAAGATGAGCCAAAGGCGAGGTCGGAAACGCATTGAACTGCGGCGGTTGAACCATTTGAGTATGTTGAGTGGCCGGTGGAGAGGTGTTGTTGGAATGCTGCACAGGGCGGCGCTGTGGTTGTAGCGATGGAGAAGGATAGGGCATTCTCGGGGTGTTTGCTGACTGAAAAGGCGAAATAAATCGAAGCTGGATCGACTGATAGATGGAGATAACGGGAAGGGTGATGAGGAGGGTGTCTCCGGAGCTTGTTTGTCGAGAAAATGACAAATGGCCGGAGGTTATGTGGGCTGTTGTAGTGGCCGGAATAAGGATTGGGTCTCGAGTTGGGGGGGGAAGGTGGGAGGAGAGGGAGGAGGGACAAGACCGCTGCTGCCAACCAGCATAAGTTAGCCTGCTAATAGAGAACACGGCACCAATGAGGAACGAGTCGCCACTTCAACACGACACCAAATGCAATGCAGACTGAGGTGTACCCTATCATACCTGAATATATGTACTTAAAGATGCTTTCTATTTCTCGTCACTTTCTACCTTGGCCGTATTTTAAGATGCGGACTCTTCAACCGACCTTGTGTTTTTCCACGCTCTATGTGTACCGATTTGTTTATTTATGTTTCCCCGAGTGCCGTACGTTCTCCACCGTCAAAAAAGCATCTGGATCCGAGACAATTGAATAATGGGTACAGTACCGATATACGGGAATTATGCGTTCGAGTACAAGTACGATACCGTATGTCCCCAAACCCACTAATAGAATACAAATGAAATGACACGGAAAAAAAGAGAAAACAAATTTCGAGGGGAAAAAAGAGGGTGTTCACGACCCTGAGGCTGTTACAGCCGGGTGCGATATGTACGGTACATACAAGTAACGATATCAGTATGGGTAAGGACACTGGTATATGTATGTGATGGGATGAGGGGAGATTATAGCGGCGGGAACATAGGCTGCCTTGTGGCCAGACGGGGCCGAAGGTGCAGTTGACTTAGCAAGTGTGTGCAGACACTGTGGGGAACTGGGTTGAGATGAAGGGTCAAATATGTTTGATCCGATCAGGGTGGCTTCTCTTTCTTTCCCGAGTTGATGTCGCCGTACGAGTGGGAGAAGAAGGCTCCAGTCAAGGGTTCCCTCGTGTTCTCGACCAGATGGAGCTTGTTGCTCTGTTGCTCGCGCTCACACGACAACGCCAAGGAAAAAGGAGATAAGCAGTACCAGTCCAGAGACGCTAAGCTGCAGCTATCCTTCAAGATGTCCTTTACGCTAACTTGATCGGATAATGGGTGCGAGATAAGGAATCCGCGTAGCCAATCATCGAGGTTGTATACCAAAGACTCGCTTCCCGGAGCGCCTGTGCTCAACCCGCAGAGGCCCAACAGCCCAGTCCAAAGCTTTTAACATCGTGAACACTGGAACGAGGCCTCTCCTTCTCTTATATTGGTTAGTGTTGTCATAAATTTACCAAATACCAGGACTTTTCTCGACTAAGCTGCCTTACAGTCGCACCCCGCCATAACGAGGGCCAAAAATTCGGAGTTTTTTGTTTGCTAGCGAGGTTTTGGAAGAAATTCCTTATAGCGGGGGCCATTGGAGCAGGGGTATAAATCCTGGGGATTTATTCAGAATAGCGAAGTTTCCCTTCTTGTACCCAAAGGAGAGTACAGTACAGTCGCACCCCGCTATAATGGACAGCTTATAGGCGATAGCGCCCAAGTATCAGTGCCGTATTCTCGAAAGTTGTGTTGCGCTTCGGCAGGATGAGAAGGGGCGAGTTAGAGACCAAGATTCCTAGTAAGTTACTGTATAATGGATTCCGGTTCTTCCCTCTCCTTCTACTTTTTGACGACGGTCTGCTCTGGTTGCCAAAACCAAAATATTGATTGTCCTCACGGTGCAACCTTGACGAAACACATGCGTTACCCGTAGGCCAAAGACGCTGTTGATGATCCCATAAAATTAAAAATAAATTCCACCTTCCCCCCGACCGAATAGTCCTGTCTCGGCCTGTGCTGTAATTGTAAATTGCCGCAGCAACCGATCGCGATCACTGGTGAACACTCAAAAAGCGGGGCAGGTCTCTAGCCGAGAAGTTGAGAAAGGAAAGGAGAACAGTGGACACCTCAGAACCAGATACCTAGACATACCGTAATGCTGTGTCCGTAAAATCGGAGGTCTTCCAAGTTTGCCCTAGAACTATCGCGACCTGACAGTTTGGATTGTCATGTTGTCTGGTCGAAGAAGAGGGGCTAATTCAATGCTAGACTCAAGCTACCTACATAAAGGGATCATCTCAACCTATTACTACGGGTAGTGAGCACCCGATTTATCCCTGGCCATTTTTCGTAATACAAATACGGGTAGTCTACTCGAGTACGACAATGTCAGCATCATTCCCGGCATGATACTGCGCCCCACCGGCATCCTCATATATTTGTCGTGTCGTGGCTTTATAGAAGGCGGGAGGTCCTTCATAAATCAAGCAGGTTACAATCATTATCTTACGACCCATCACATCTTCACTCTTTTACCGTCAAGTGTTTCGCGCTTCAGAGACAGCCCGCCCACTCAATCATCATGCCGATACAATCGGGTACTAATCTCGAGCTCTATAGACCAATAGCCTGCCACCAGCGCATACCACACCTCGCGCTCACCCACCGGCTTCATAGATATAAGATAAACGAAAAAGCTTGGTAAAAGCTAACGTCACCGCAGGTTCAGCTACATTGGGAGAAACAACTGCGCTGCGGCGCCATACTGGTAGGGGCTTGTTTTGCTTATGGGTACCAGTAGCCAAGGGATACATCAACCTTATCGGGGAGCAAAAACCTCGGCCTCATCTCTGCTAGTACCTCAGCTGCCGAGGAGGTACCGGTACCGGTACGGCACGGTTTGGCACTCGGGCGCTCGAGTGAATCAACAATGGCTAAGCTGCGCAGCAAGACAGTGCCGTACCGTTTACAGTTTCTCGGACTGTTTCCCCCTCGCGTATCGATAGGCGTACCGTAGAGGACTGGCATACTGTAAGAACTCGAATAGAAGTTGGGTGTGCTGGGACGTCAGGTTTCCCTTTCTCAGCCACGCGAAGGGAAACACGGCAAACTCAGTCCCCGGTTGGGACAAAACAGAAGGAATATACTCGAGTACGCAGCACCTTATTGGGACAGGTAGAGTACTACAGCGTCCTATGATAACACATCCATCTTCCCTCCGAATTTTTATGGCAGTATCTTAGGGTTTCAAGCCAAATACAAATATGAACATCGAATGCAGTGGCACTATATGCAACAAGAAGGTTACACAGCGCAGAACTAGTACAGATTGATCCTGTCCCTTCAGAGGTAATTTCCACAGATCATAGCGTCCTCGTCAATTCGACAGCCTCCCCTTCCGATCTCGGTTTTGGCATTTGCCGCCAACGAAAAAGTACCGTGGCGCACAGACGCTCAAAATTAAGAGAGTTTCTGGCGTCAACCGTCCCCAACTGCGACCTGACGCCATGAATCAAAAGATGCTCAATCTCGAACTACGGTACCGATAGTCCAGGCGCACCAACACAAAGTGGTTTGGAAGACGCCTACGGTCCCATACAAATACGACGATCTTTGCGAGCACAAGTATGATATCAAAAAAAGGTCCCTTTCCAGCGTCACGATAAACAGCGTTTCCTTGTCGTACCTATACTCGCACAAGTACTATATGTGCGATGATACTATATGGCATTAGAACTAATGTCAATAAAATTGGATACGATCTGTGGCTTTTTGGAGATCAAGGCCTCGCCTTCGGAAGAAGACGTGGGATAAAGCTCGGGATGGCAAATTAACATGGAATTTATGACTTGTACAACCAGCACGATATCTCATCTGAGTTTAATAGTCATAACGTATGATACTCTCTCTCTACCTCTCTAATCCGGCTTGGACATCAACAATGTTTCTTACGTTGTAAACATTGTATAAACGAGCCCATTTACTTGCGGGAAAATTGTTTTGGTGCGATGAATGAAAAAAACCACCAAAGTCTAAGGCCCGTTGCACCGTAACTTAGTTTGCGTGCCAACAGGTGTGCAGTCCGAATCATGAAATCCCCCCACCTCCGATGAAGCCCCGCCCCTACACCAAAACCGAAGATACCTGCACGGGACGCACAACACGAGGTCTGTAATGTATTCAACCACAATACCGGTACTCGAGCACCCTCCCTGCCCTGTACCTGCTCGGGGGCTGCAAGCACGAACCCTAGCCCCGGAGAAGGATACCCCTTGCTTGCTGCCCCTACTTTTACACACATTGTACCAAATTGTCTGCTGATCTCCTTCACCTAGTCCCATGCCCGAGCAACAAGTTCCTGCTATGCTGCCTCGCTGACCTGAGCACGAACCCTCCGGTATCGGTGCGGGGCCACTGTCCACAGAGCGTCGGACACCCAAACGAGGTTCTATTCCTTAGTGTCAGCGACAACAGAGCTCTTTTCTTGCCGGCTTGGTGGCACGATAGGAATTTAGGTCCGCCCCCTACCGTCTTTGCATGTGGCTAGTTTTGAGGCCAAACCTGGCGTCCAATTAAAATCTGGGGACTCTCACACCCCTAAAGATGAGTTTATCTGCTTTGGGTGTTCATTGCTAGACTCCGGGTTCGCCGGGCCTAAGAGAGTTGCTGTGTCCATAAACACGGTTGGTGGGGGCTGTTATCCCCACCTCCTACTAAATTATTTCATGTTTATGGTACCGGTAGTGCAGGGGCGCCCGCTGCCCCCCATTTCTTACATTTCTCTTTTTCGGGGGCCTGTCTAGATTTGTTCACCGGTGATCACTCGTTATCATGGATCTGCATCAAGAAATACCAGCATTTTACTGCTAGAGACGTTTAGCACCACCTGTGCATCAGCGCTGAGCGCTGACACTTCTCTTGGGCAGTGTCTTTGGACTCATCCGTCGAGCTGGACCACGAGATACCGGCATACTCCACCGGTCTATATATGGACAAGTACGGCGGGTCTGGAGTCGAAATTTCGTCCTTCTCATTACCAGCATTAACCTTGCAGCCGTTTGGCACACGTATATTGAGCCAAGCGGTACCTAGAGTGGCCTTCGGCGATATAAATATTACTAATTTTTATGAATATCCATTCAACCTTGCCAAATAACTATGTGGACCAACACTCTCACAGATGCAATAGATGCTGGTACCAGTGGATCGGTGGACAAACAAATGCTGCATCCTCTGTTACCCGGCAGCGAGGTACCGTATTGGTGAGCTTTATCTTATTGTAAGAAGACGTTTTAACTGAGCACAGTGCGCACCGTGCCGCGATGGGCTTGCGATTCCATGACTCCAACACCTGTAGCATTAGGAGACCAGTGAGTGGGGCAGAGAATGCTTTCTCAAAGTCTCGGCCACTTTAACGAGGTGTGCATGGCTGTGGTCTTGTGTGGTACATACCGTTCTTGGCGCAATACTCGAGTATTCGTAGTGTTCTGGTTTATTTCGAAATGGCTTTTTTTTTATCGAGGATGCTCCCTTGCCTTAATATGGACTCTGGAGACAACGGGCATCGTTGCATCCATGAGGCCTTCAGGTCTGGCGGGAACCAGAAATTTCTCCACATTGTCGTCTTCCCTGGCACAAATACGGTAGTCTCCGCCAGAACGCGGCGCCGTTTCAGACTTGCGCGAGGGGGTGGAATCTCGGAGGTTTCCCTTGGCCTTTGTTTTTTCTCGAGCGATGTGATGGTCACGCACAGGCCCTTTAGCAATGAGCAGCGAGCACTTCGGCAACCACCTCTGGCTTCTGGTCATCTCTGGACAAAGGTTTCAAAGCCTTCGATATACGATGGCGGTACCGGTATAATATTCGTGCTGTGGTTTTCTTGAAACCTAACACGTGTTTATTGATCACGATTGGACAACGCGGCACACAGTGGAGATCGGGATTGGGCGGAATTCGCAAAAATTGAGGAACCCCCACGGATATCCTTGCTTGGCCCGATATGTTCCCCGATACAATCACGGAGCACTCGGGGACTTGTACACATACAGTCTAAACACACAGTCCCTACTGTTTGATCAAATCTCTGTAATTCTACCCTACAACCTAATCGATGGGGACTGTGTAATTGGGCGGTTCGTGTATTTGTTCCGCGATTGTATGTGTTGCCGTGCTGTACAACCCTGCTCGAGCACCGCCTTGGGCCTAACACTCGGATTCATTTTGTTCCCTAGAAGAATATGGTGCTAGAAACCATGGAGGGGAAGTGCGTAACGCCCAACTTCGAATTTTGACTGGCACAAGGCGGCTAGACTACGGTATTTTGAAGTTTAGAACCACGATAAATTCGACATTTGCATGCAAGCTGCTCTGTAACGAGGGGGGGTTGTATACTTCCCCCTATCTATCGCTCCCCACACTATGAGCATTCATGGGTGGCTAGCGCTTTGAACACCTTATCTCAAGCCCCGAACTGGATGAAACTCATCCGATTGAGTTCCCCTCTGCTTAGAACTCTATATCTAAAACCCGCGGGGGATTCTCTCATGGCCGTCACACCTAGCGGCACTCGAAGTGGTTGGCTACATGTGGGGCGCAGTAACTTTAAACAGCTTTAGCTTCTAAAGTGGGAAGATTTGGTCTCGGCCAGGCGTCTTGGGCGATGCAGAAATCTTGTGAAAGTCGAGAGGATCGGCCGAGCGCTAGCTTTAACTGACTGGAGCAGATTCGTGCCATAGCGGGAGCCCTGGCGAACGTGCTAGCCCTAAAAGTAGAACATATCCAGGCAATCCTTCCGTCTTCTTGATACCGGTATCTTACCTTCTCGGTCCGGCTCGCGGAGAGGGTTTTGGATGAGTTCTTTTCCTACAACGGAACATAGCTTGAAGGGACCGGGAGCAGAAGAAGAAAAAAAGGAAAGCTTAGAAAGGAACAAGGGGAAAAAAAATAAAAATAACAATATGAGATATTATACTTAAAGGTCTTTGCTGGCCCTATCTTTCTAGATTTAGTGTTCAACTCAACGTCTTTCATTTTCAGTTTGTCGCATCCTGGGGCAAGCCCGGTATCAAGACCGGTGAGGGTTTTTAACGCGTGATTTTGTGAGTACGATTTTTTCACTCATTTATCATTTTACCCATCAAGTGACCGAAGGGGCTTAACGGACTTGCTGGTTTGTCTTCTGACCGTCCAGTCTAGAGCCGATCTCGTCTGGAGGTTGGATCTTTGATGATTCACAAACACCACGGAAAGACTCTTCTGGCCTTCACTATCAATATCAAGCACTGTTGAGTTTTTTCTGCCTACGTTTGCTCTCGATATTATATTATCGCGTCCTTCTCTGGATGCCCGCTGCAATGGGTCCGAGAGACGCGGTGGGCACAGCTTCTTCGGCCGCAGACATGGCTCCCCCGTCTAGCCCGCCTTCTCTTCCGTTTACCGGCTACGGTGTCCGTAATGGATCCGGGTACACTGGTGGTATTAGAGAGGCTCTGCGATCAAGGGAGCTCTACAAGTATTTTCTCCTCAAATTACCCTCCAAGACATATTGGGGAGCTGATTGTTTGTATGTTTAAAGATATTATCAACCTCCTAGTGATAATTCATCTCCTACTCCTCTCTGCGAGCGATTAGATCAACAAAAGGTCGATGTCGGACCGGAGGTGGTATCTTCCGAGGACCCTACGTTATCCGCGTTTGCTCTCTTGACTGCAAACTTGTTAGACTGTAAACGGTCCATGATAAGCCTAGTCGACGATGAACTTGTGTACATGGTAGCGGAATCTACTCGTTCGCTGTCCCTAACCAAACCCTATACTCATGACCCTGGGGATGGTCTATGGGTTGGTGGGCGCATGACCATGCCGCGGGATGGAGGACTTTGTGAACGGACTATCTCGCTTGTGCCACCGGAAGAGCTGAATAGCGGAGAAGAATGTATCATGATCTTTGAATTGGAGGATATGGCTAAAGAGCCAGAATGGAAAGATCATCCGAACGTATCGAATTGGCCTTATCTGCGATATTATGCTGGAGCACCACTTCGGACTAAGGATGGTGTTTCAATAGGGAGCCTATGTGTGGTTAACGATGAACCCCGTCCCGGGGGTCTCGAGGAGGAGGAAAAGAGGACGATGGCAAAGATGGCAGAAATAGTGATGGATCACTTAGAGAGAGTGAGGGCTGAAAATGAGATGAAGCGAGGGAAGATGATGGGAGCCGGGATGTCGAGATTTGTGGCGGCAAATTTCCTGCAAGCTGGGGCTGAGTTTGGGGATATAAGAAATGGTGGACGCTTGCGAAGCATTGGAGGGAGCACGCGAGAGGAGAATCTGGTTGAGGGGGAGCAGCTGGCTTGGGTGGATGCTGTTTGGAGCCAGGATCACGGGAAGCGGGATTGTGGATATGATAAACGGGGGATTCGGCGCCAGCCGTCGGTGGAGTCTCACTGCAGTTGTAAACTAGACGCGCCTGACCAACACCTTCCTGGAATAGAGGACAACATCGATCCGCTCTCCCCCTCAGAAAAGCCGCGCCCAGGCGCAGTATTGTCTAATCTCAAGTCTTCGCAATTACCGTTGTCGTTTCCCTCTCCTGATAGGGAGGACTTTGGCTCTCCCGAGTCTCCATTCCGCAGTCCCAGAACATATCCACCAGAATTGTCTCGTAAACTCAGTTATTGCTCTCAGTCAACTTCAGGGCTTGCGACTTCAGGGAACGCCTCCGGGTTTTTGGACACCAACACCTCCGCCCCATCCGCATCTCCTGCAGAACCTCTATCTCCACCAACTTTCAAAGAGCCTGATTATGGCCATCCTTCAACTCCAGACGCGCGGCCACGATATCGAGATGGCGATGATGTTGAAAATTCTTTCTTATCTACCTTTGGCCGGGCATCTGTGCTCATTCGGTCCTCGCTCGAAGCGGATGGCGTGGCTTTCGTCGACTGTGATTTGGGGAGGAACTATGGATTTGAGGCTAATCTGGAAGATGAAATGGGTGAAATGCCAAAGCCCGCAAGTGCATATCGCGATCAGAGGCCATCGGGGAATCGCCGAAAGTCTGGACTCTTTGGTTACGCTACAGCATCTAGCTCTTCACTTACCAGCACATTGGGGGGGGAAGGATTTTTTGGCCATCGGGCTGGCGGAACTGAGGAGGACCTTCCTTTCTTTGTTGAGACACTTAGCGAACCATTCTTACACTCCTTGGTTGATTGCTGCCCCCAGGGGCGCATATTTACTTATAGCAAAGGAGTTGACGGACAATGTGAAGCGGTGGAGCTAGAGTGCGACGCTGGATGCTTTGAAGCTGTGTCCAACGCCTCAGATCCTGGTTCCACCTCAATTCATTCGAGGGGGAAGAGGGTGTGCAAGACGCAGATAGAAACGCTAAAAAGGTTCCTGCCTGGGAGCAGATCTCTTGTTTTTGCCCCGCTATACGATTTTGAGGGCAACCTTTTCGCTGTTGGGTTTGTGTGGAGTAATTCTAAAACAAGGGTATTCTGTAAGGATATCGAAGGTACCTACATGATTGCATTTGGGAATAGTATTATGGCCGAGATTGGACGATTACATTCAGTCAGTGGTAAGTGTTCCGGTGTATATTTTTTGTAATTTCTGCCGTATCGTGGGCCCTGATAATTTTCTTGTTTTGGGGAACAGCGGATAGGGCGAAGGGTGATTTCATATCTTCAGTATCGCACGAATTAAGATCACCGTTGCACGGGATACTCGCCAGTGCCGAATTCCTGTCGGAAACCGACCTCGATAATTTCCAGCGAAGCTTTGTGGACACTGTGGAGAGCTGTGGGCGTACGTTGCTTGACACGATTAATCATGTATTGGACTTCTCAAAGCTTAATAGTTTTGATAATAGGTGGGGTGGGAGAAGCCGTGGTTCTTCTTTGAAGAAAGGGAGAGCAGTCGGAAAATGGAGCAGGTTAAACGGTAGATCAACCATGGGCGATGCCGGAGGAATACATCCTATGCAGGCGGGTGGTGAGAAAGACGATGGGGGTTGCGAGGGGAGGCTTAGATGGGCACGGGATTTCGCTAGCTCAGCGGCCGATGTCGACAACCTAACAGCGGACACCGATTTGAGTGCGATATTGGAGGAAGTGACTGAAGGCGTGTTTGCTGGCTATGAGTTCCGCGGTATTAGCACCCCTGGAATTATGGAGGATGTTGGAAAGGTCGGCGATTTCGGAACCGGTGGGCGGCAGATTGTCGGAACAAAGAATGACATTACAGTGATTATGGATATAGATCGACGGGAAGACGGGTGGGTTTTTCAGACACAGCCAGGTGCCTTGCGACGTATTTTCTTGAACTTGGGAGGAAATGCCATCAAGTATACCGACTCGGGATGGGTGAGAATTAAGCTTAGGGCCGACGATCTTCCACCTGATCTCGGAGATGACGATGAGAAGAGTTTGGTCACTTTGGTCTTTACGGATTCTGGAAAAGGGATTAGCAGAGAGTTCTTGAAAACCAGGTTGTTTACCCCTTTTAGCCAGGAGAACCCATTGGTCAGTGGAACCGGTCTGGGTATGAGTATCGTTCGGCAGATCGTGGAAATGCTCGGAGGAGAGATCGATGTTAAGAGCGAGCTTGGAAAGGGTACGGAGGTCACAGTCAGTTTGGTGCTGAAAAAATCTAATAGGAGAGCCCCAAGGCCTGATAGTTGCGATACTGGGGGGGAAAGGGGTGCTGGAGATTGGGAGACGGAGATTGAAAGTATCCGGAGGAAGGGCCGTGGCAAGAAGGTCCGGCTAGTTGGGTTCGACTCGCCACCAGAGGCGGACATTCATGCCGCTTCGATCTCTTATCTTGGATGTTCGTTTAAAAGATATATTTCTCACTGGTTTGGAATGACTCCTACTGGGGAGAGTTTTCCATGTGATGTCGGTGCAGATTTTGTCATCGCTCACGAGGGGCCAAGGGTAGAGGAACATCTCACGCGCCAAATCAAAGGGTTGCCTGGGATAGAGGGTGGCAAGCCTCTCATTGTCATTTGTTCCAACGCTTCGCGACATGAGACCTACCAATCTCTTAGCGGTATTAACGACGGAGGAATTGTATATTTTGTATCCAAACCTTGTGGACCTAGAAAGCTTGCCAGAGCGTTAGCAGCTTGTATCGAGAAGATGGAGACAACATCTCGCAATGCCAATCCCGACCCATTGCCGCCTTTGACATTACCAGATTTGGATTCCCCACGGGAGCCCACCATTGACGAAACAGACACCCCTCCTGAGCTGAAGAGCCCGGGACCAGTAGGTTTTGGAAAGATTTCGTGGAGTCCGAGCAGTAATGAGGGCTCCTGTGATCCAAAATTACTGGCAGACGAGACCGAGACCGATTCCTGCTCAACATCACTGAACCTGGTGTGCCCGGCGCCGCTTAAGAAAGATGAGAAACGACCTGTGGCTCTTCACCGAGAACTTTCGACATCAAGCGCGAGCAGTACTGTTAGCGTGGGAAGTACTCTTGATGGCACATTTCCAATGGCCTTGATTGTCGAGGACAACCCGGTCAACCTCATGTTACTAGCTGCCTTTATGAAGAAACGGGGGTATCCGTTCGAGAAGGCGACAAACGGATTAGAAGCCCTGAGAGCTGCCGAGTCGAGGCCTGAGGGGTTTGATATTATTCTGATGGGTACTTATTTGCGATCTCTTTTCCCAACTTTAATTTGATGCTAACTGATAGTTCAAATAGATTTGCAGATGCCTGTTATGTCTGGAATCGAGTCCGCCCGTGCCATCCGGAAGCTTGAGAAGCAAAGTAGGACTAAAGGCAGTATAATCATCGCCCTAACAGGATTAGCTGCCGCCAGTGATAAAGTCGAAGCTTACGAGGCTGGGATCGATCTATTCATGGTGAAGCCGGTCAGCTTTAAGCAGTTGGAAAGCACGATGAAGGAATACGCATTGATCGGCGAAGGCACATAGAAACCTTAATTTTTCCTTTCCTTTCTCTACAAGTACACATATTCTGGGTTGTTCATTCGTGTTGCGATCTGTGGCGGTAAATATCGGTAATTTTGCCTACGGGTTGGTGGGCGTTCTTCTTTATTGGTGGACGGATGGAGTTCTGGGGGTTTTTGGAGATGGATGTACTCGGAACCCGTCCTTTTTGTCTTTTTTATAATAATATTATTATATTCCATATCGATATGGCTTAGGTTTATGTGATAGGTATATACATATGCGGCCTAGTCTAGTTCTTAATTTCTTCCTGGCTTTGGAATGCATTGGAGGTTTTCACAATCTGCCCTGGCTGGGTGCAATATATCATATCAATAGTATTGCCAAGGTTGTTGTCGCTTACATCAAGAGCCCGTGAAGCGCCCGACAAAATCTAACGTCAGTTCTACACTGGACTCCTTCACGGGTTGTACAGTGGCCAATTCTCGGGTATGATATCTTGAAATCACTCTTATTGAGATTGTGCTTAAGCAGCACGGCTACAAAATCATACCCTCGAAGGCGTAAAAGTAGGGTTGGGTTTAATTTCGAGATTTTTGTAAGGGAAATTGGCTCGCCAAGCCTTTCCATTAACTTTCTGTTAACATCACCTAGGTCCCTCTGCACTGCCGGCGGTGCTTGCCATGGCCTAGGCCGACACATGGGCTTTCGAGGGCTCGGAGGGTTTTGACTTTTATCAACTTCTCCTTTAAGCTGGAAAGGAAAGACAGAGCAGCTGAGGAACGAGGGTTTATGCTAAGTGTCAGAGCTGACGGAAGCGGAGAGTTGACAGAGATAAGGAAAGTGGATAGTGGAGGGACAAGGAATGATAATGGGGTTAGTATTTTCACTTGTTCCGGAGCTGAAAGGATTGATGGAGGGGCTTGTGGTTATGCCATCCCTTTACTACTACTGTAGAAGTATCATACACAGGCAAATGGGGTTATATGTTGAGAGAAATGGGTAGATGTGGGAAGCGGTGGAATGATTGAGATGATATAGTTATTCTTATATTAACTTATGTTTTGTTAGTTTCGGGGTGATGACGGGTGAATGAAGTTTCTGATTATACCTACCCTTTGACACCAAGCACTAGCTGAACTAGAAGGAACCAGGTCCTGAATAATGGACCAATTTATACTCACCATGGATCCTGAACTTCATGTGGCTCAGGATCTGCTGCATGCTTTTGTTGTAGTGGGATAGTAGGAGCTTGGGGTGCTTTACAATTAAATTCCTGGAATTTTATGTGCTCTAGTAGTACTAGGAGGAAACATGCTTACTGAGATTGAGCTCTTAAAGAAACCAATCTCTAATCCTCTTTGCTATTTAGGTTTCATATGGGATCTCTGCGCTCGTGAATTAAATAACGGGTTAGGGCGAGCAGTGGAACTATTTGTGTAGAGATCTAGGTTGACCCCTGAAATGGTGGTGTTATACCACGTTAAGGTTTGGCGAAGCGCACATTTTTGATCGTATTCATACCTTCGTGGGCTTTCATGGCCTACGACAAGCATTACACTTAGTATACTGAGCAACTCTATCGGCGAGTGAGTATCTGTGAGTGACACTGGTTGCTTCAAGGGGCGTCTACTTCGTCCGGCGAGGATCGAGTGGATTTTATTATAGATAATATGTATTTCCTAGTTTCTACGTGTATGTTAGGGACACCGGGAAATAATGTTTTCCTCTTATGCCTCAATAGTGTTGGCATAGCCGCCTTAGATACGGGGCTGAACTTGGCTGATTGAGGCGGCGGTTTTTTGAGTTTGGACAATGCCTAGGGGGGGATATGGTTACGTGTTTGGGTGTGGTAGGTTTTGTACTCGCATACGAATCAGTGGTGTACGGAGGTGACAAATCTTCCCGAGTCTTGGATCCCTCGACACCCTTCTCACAACTCTCACTAGGCCAGAGTTGTGAAAGCATCCTTTACGAATTCTACTCGGATATCGACATAAGGCGAAGCAAATAACAAACAACACACAACCGATATTTTTTTTTGTTACGTTCAGGACGACTATCCCTTAGATACCGAATTAAACCACAGCATACAGGAGGGCTGATAAAGGATGGATTTTGAGTTGAGCTTCCAAAATGGAGGCTGTCTTGAGGGTCGAGCCATATCAAACGGGAATGAGCTGTACGAGGATGGGAGTGGATTGTGTCAGGATGCTATTGTTGGTGATATTCTTGTTCCTCTCCTCAAGCGTTCGGAGGAGGATCAAGAGGAGCTACCGGTTCGGGCGCGGTGTGTGATGCCCACCTCAGTTCGTGAGTACAGGAAAGAGAAAGGCAAGGAGAAGGTGATAGCCTATGGGGAAAAACGTCCTCCGTGTTTGGTGGAGGGATTCAAACACTGGCAAGATGGGGAGCCCCTTTGCCATGATATATGCGTGAGTACATTTCCCATTGCATAAACGGGTCCAGCTTGTAACCTCTTGATTACAGATTTGGTTTAATTCTTTCGTCGCTTCGTTCTTCTGTCTGGGGCCGTCGGGACTCTTCGTGTCCCACATGACGCTCAAATGTGAGCCAATGCCAGCATATAATTGTCCTTTTCCTAACTTCGGTGATCCTCAATTCGGAATCTGTAACTGGATGTGGGGAGGTTATGCAGATAGATTTGTTGATGTGAACGTTCCGGAAGAGGTGCGGAGGATTTTGGGAGATTCATCTGCGGCAGCAGTATTAACAACGAAGTTTTTTGATTTTGTCAGAACGGGGTATAGTGATCTTGTAGGAACTGAGGATTTCATAAGCGATTTACATCGCGGAGGGTGGAATGAGGTTCTTCAAAATCCGCCGAAGAAAAAAGAGCCTATTTCCAGCCTGGACGCGGATCGGCTCTCTACTGGGCACGGAGAGATGAGCACTTCAAACTCTGGTATGGATTCTCTAGGCAGTTGCTGGTGTTTGGAGTGTGTCGCTAATTGTGATCTTTTTAGACGGACCTCGGAGCGGGCAGTCTACCCAACCCTGTTACGCTATGGTACCGGGTTACCCGAATCTCGGACCGTTCAGGCTTCCGAAAAATCCTAAAAGACTAGCCGGTCCCCCAGTAGCTGAATTCCAGCAGGTGTTGCACAGCAATGAGGAAGGAGCCGAAAGGGAAAGACAGTGTTCTCCAGGGCGGGCTCCGTGTGGTGCTTGGGACGTGTCCGACGGGACAAGGAAACGGAGAAGTATATTAGCACTCCCGAGCCCCTATCCCTCGGGGAGTTATCCATCTTCTTGGCTTCCTGTTTTGGATATCACCCAGGAGCGTGCCGAAGAGCTTTCATTGAGTTCTAGTTCAATATACGGAGCACTGGGTGGCCTTAGATCTAAAGCAAGAGATTACTTACCCGGGATAGCCTCCGGAAGCAGTGCTCAAAGTCTAAAGACTATGAGGGGGCGGCTCAAGAACAATTTATTAATGCCTATTAACGACGGGGCGCAGTCAATTCGTTCTGGTTGCACATCTTCCCATACAGCGGTCGCCTCGAATGGCCCTCTTGGAATCCAGAATGGGCTCCTGGGATCCAGAATGGAGCAGGACGGGAGCTCTTCTTGTGTCGTGGGTAGTTCTGGGTTGGGATTTGGGTCTGGCCAATCTTTAAAAAACATAAGGGACCGGATACGGGAATATATTGGAACAGATAAATGTGGTTTCTGCCAAGAGGACTGGGTTTTGGGGAGATCCCCGGTAGTAGCAAAATCTAGGAACGATCGCAACCCGATATTGGCAAGGCTACCGTGTGGGCATTGGTTTCACCGAGTTTGCCTGGCTGTTTGCTTCTCACAGATAAGTTTGGCCGCCACCAAGCTTTGACCATTGCTGACTCTGTCTCACGATGGACGCAACTGCCCTTGTTGTAGGATGGCGTATTTAGGTTCGGACTGCTCATGGGCTAATCTGCTGGTTCGAGTGGGAAACAATCTAGGAGGATATCAGGGTGGTTCTGTCACTAGAGTTTCTGCTACGGAAAATATCCCTAGTGCGGGACGCATACGAACGAGTTCCGAAGAACCGATAAACGCAAGCTACACGAGGTCTAATATTTCTGGGAGGAACCTGAACCCGGTATGTTCTGATGTGATGCGATCGAGTGCTGGTTGGTCGACAATTACCGGAAGCACGCAACGGACCGTTCTAAGACGAAGGGGGAGGCTCTTGGAGCACCAATCTAATGATTATGTCACAAATGACAGTCTAGAGCAGTTTCATCTCGATGACTTCTCCCTTGGAAGTCCTCAGCCAGCAGCTCCTCCGAATGTCGACTCTTTCGAATGCGAGTATTGGGAGAGGTATGGCATAGAGATTGGCGAAGAGGGTGAAGGCGGCTGGAGAGACTTGGGGCAGTTTGTAAGTGAGGAGGTGGTTTTTGGTGGTCCTGGACATAGCGCATGGCCACATTCGAGAGCGTATATCGAGGGTGGGATACGTGGCGAACCTTTCCGGCCGGATTTACCGGGCTCGGTGTCGGGAGATGCACTGGTCAAAAGTACAGCTCCCTCAAGGCCGAGGGCTCTTTTGTTGGCCACTGAGTTATTGGAGTCGGTTTCCACGGATCTCACGCCAACTTCACCGACCGATTTGGACCTTTTGGATTCGGCCGTAGATATGTTGAACCGATTCATACAGGTGCACAGGGAGGCACACAACAAGGTGTCTAGTGGGCACACCAATATTTGCCCGGGAAGGAGGCCCAAAAGCGCAAGCCCGAGCGACCGGGGGAGCTTTTTCCGGGGGGCAGGAAATCAAACTGAGGAAGAGTCGGGAGATCACGGCTTATGCAGATATACCAATGCACACGTCATTACAAAAGGATCGAGCATTTCTAAATCCCAGGTGTTTAGCGCAGAAAATACTGAAACTGAGCCGATAGCGTCACTGACCGTAGTACCAGAAAGTCTTGCATACGCACGAAAGGAACAAGCGCGACGAAAGGGTCGATTCGGATTCTTAGCTAAGGGGTCTTCCTTCAACACTGCCGCCCCCGGATTCCTAGAATCTAGTACTTCTGGAATCGTGAGCCGCAATCCAGGCGGTGTTTGCAGTGACAGAGCTGTACCCTTGATGCCATCTCGGGCTGATACCAAACCCCATGCTACTGCGGCCGGAGGAAGTATTTTGAGCTCTTCCGGCGACGATCGGTTTTCCACAGATGCTATATCACCAGTCACGAGAATGAAGCGTCCATTCTCACCAGACATTAGTTACCCAAAGAGCCAAAAGATACAAGCACGAAGGATAAACCAGAAGGGATCTAAGATACCTGTTCTTGTTAAGAAGGCTGGAGGGCTTAGAGACACAGTCAAGAGACCCTGGAATGTCATTACCCCGATTCCATGGAACCGAGAGAATTCTCCATTCAATTCAGCGGTGCTGGCCTCGTCGTTTAGAAGACTTTTATCTGGGGAGAGGAGCCCGGGGGAGCGCGATGGTAGCCCCACCATGAGGAAGATTGTGCCCAGATTGCCCAACAAAAGTATGTGTTAATGTTACTGGGTCTTGATTTTTATATTGTGGGCCTATGAGTAGGACATGAGAAGGGTTGGGTGTTGGAATTGCTCAAGAATCCCCGTACTTTTTCGATCGCGGTGTTTATTTTCGTCAAGGGGGCTTTTATCTGTATTGGTTACAAATAGAATGTCGAAGGGTTTCCGTCGGGAGATTATGGTATTCTGCTGTATGGTTTGGTCAAGGTGTGATACTTATGATAGCAGGCAGGATCTAATTAGTCCTACTGTACGCAATTATAATGCCCTGTGAAGCCAATACCAAAATTCCTTTGTTGATTTCTTATGTATGGATTAATGTGTCTAAGAGTTCGTGTGCCGTGCTGTACTGTACTAGTGCTGTGCTACTGCAAAGGTATGATACCTGTGGTCGAGCTTCGGTGGTGGGGTTCGGGGCGCATGCCGATAAATTATTATACTTTATCTGACTAACCGGGTCAAGAGCCATGGAGATGCCCTCGACTATCTTTTAGCGCTCGCGAATCGCCATATTAGTGTGGCGCCTGTGCTACACTATATTAACTTCGCTCCAGCTTACTTGTCCTAGGTAAGAAGTATTTGAAAATACGAGTGGTGGGTTTGTGATACACACGGATTTTTTGCCATATATTTTGCGAATCCCTGCCTTCGGGTACTTGCCTGGAATAAGTACAAATTTGTAAGGCGTGGTGGCTATTAATTATAACCTGGCGTTTAGACTCTGGTCTCGTGGAATCGGAATCTGTAGAGATCAATGGAATCAGAGACTCCTTAGACCCTCGATAGAAGAGAGACCAAGATATCCATGGATACAGGACTCTATTGTGGTGTCTTGCTGCTACGCTAGGCTGGAGATCTTTCCGCATTTGGACCAAAGAATTTTGGTTGTATGATATGATATGATAGGAGGTGTATCTTTGGTGCGGACGTATTAACCTATTATACCTTAGCCCTTAGACCACGTCCCTATTATTGCAGCTATATCAATAAACTACTCGTATAGGCTGCTCCCGCTTCGGCACTTTATAGTAGTGGTCTCGGTAGGTAGTAACATATCCTTACTATTCGTCTTGGGCAAGAAGCATCCGGAAACAAGGATTCGTAAAAAAACATGGAAAAAACATGGCAAAAAATCTGTGCGTACAACAAGCCCACCACTCGTATTTCCGGATACTTATCGTCTGTGGCAAGTACTTTCATGATCCCTCGCGCTAAGAGGTTCGGTGTCGAGGGATTATAAATCTTGGGATAAGAGTCGCCGTATACACCGGAAAAAGGTGTATACCCTTTAGCGGCAGGTGTAATTTTACTCTCAATTTAGCCACTTCCTTCTCCCTTCATTCCCCTCTTCTTTTCTGCTAATTTTTTTTACTGGCGGATTTTTTGATTTTCTTTTGTTCACTTGATCTCGCAGAGTTTCTGATTATTCACTACTCCCTTCTGTCAATCGAATGTTTCTTGGGAGACGAAAGAAAGCCCCCCAACCGACTTGGAACGGGGAGGGTAGGCCGTTGGCTATGAGTAGTGGGCATGTACGGAATTATTCTTTACCTGTGGCATCTTTTGTACCCTATCCGGAGTTGTCTCCTCGATCAGACGACTGCTGGTGGCCGAATCTTGGTAAAGAGGGGAGGGGCTGTAAAGAAGAAGAGGAAGGGGAGGAGGGAGAAGAGCGGGGAGGAGGGTGTGGCGCCATTGTTCGGGAGGATCAGCCGGAGGACGTACAGGAGGTACATGCGGGATATATTCTCTCTCCTGCGATGTCTGGGGCTCAATCATCTGCTGTCTGCTCCGGCGTAGCCTGGATTTCTACCGCGGAGGAAGACTGTATAGAAGACTTTGTGCTTCGTCCAACGCCCCGGCTTGGGAGAAGAAACTGTAGTGGGAGGAGCACAGCCGATGTTATCCCTCCACTAGATGCTAGGCCATTTGCTCCAGATGGCGCGTTCACCAATGCACACTCCGCAATACCGACCCCGCTTCAACTCAACCTACGAAATCCAACCAGACGAAGACCAGTCTTGAGGTCGGCATCGGCGCGGGAATCTCCACCGCGGTTTGCGACTAGCTGCCCATCTCCGCCAATACTACCCCTACAGGATATTGGTAATGATTCACCTCACAATAGAGCGCCTGGATCTTTGCCGATGCGTGATGGGGTCAAGAATATATATGTCGAGAGACCACCGACGCCTCCGGAATCGGATGGTGATAGTTTCTTCAATCCCAGACCAGCCCCGAGACCTCCGCGTTTGGAGAGCCATTTGCAAGAGAATGCTTACTACATCTCTGGCCTTGGAGCTATCAATGATGGGAAGAATGGCCTCTACAGGGCTTTCTCCACCACCTCTTCGTTAGGCGATGACTCTCAATTTAATCATGTCACGAAGCATCGCAGCGGCCGTATTAGGGATATTGTGGATGGGTTGCCTGCATATGTACCTCCTACACCTGCGCTGGGGGCGGTGGATTCGGTTCAAGGGGATGTGGTTGTGCTCGGCGGATATAGGGGATCGGTGCTACGGGACCTGGCCATGAATAACCGGCGTGTGTGGATTCCGTTGAAGGTTGGGTTGAATTTGAGAAAGGTAGACCTGGAGGTCGGATTAGATCCGGAAGATGAGGAAGCAATGAAGGAGAGGATCGTTGCGGATGGGATGATAACAAACGTCGGGCCTGTGGATGTCTCGAAGCGCCTGCTGAAGAGATTAAGGTCAAGGGCAGGGGAGAATAACAGAGGTGTTCATGATTGGGGATATGATTGGAGGCTTTCACCAAAGCTACTATCAAAGAGACTTATTGAGTTTTTGGAGACTTTGCCATGCAATGCTGGAGCGCAACCTGGAGCGAGGAGGAAGAAGGGGCAAGGTGCTTTGGTTATTGCTCACTCGTTTGGTGGACTTATCACTCGGCATGCGATCAACCAGAGGCCGGAATTATTCTCCGGGGTTATTTTCGCGGGAAGCCCGAGCACTTGCATTGGTATTCTGGGGGCTTTCAAGAATGGGGATGAAGTGATGTTAAACTCTAAGGTTTTCTCTGCTCAGGTATGCGAAAAAATCAAAAACTTGCTCCACTTTTCGTGTGCCGTAGAGGAATTCTCACACCTGGGTGGCATGTTCTAGGCAAATTTTTCATTTCGCACCTCTTTTGTTTTCCTACCTGAAGATGGCCAATGCTTTATAGACCGAAACACAGGGAGACAGCTTCCCCTGGACTTTTTCAATGTAGATGCCTGGATGAGACACTGCCTCTCACCATGTGTTGCCTCCTGCCAGCCGGTCACACTGCCACGGAGCATTCATTCTTCGCCATCCCTCCCCAGCCTGTCGCCATCTTCAAGGGCGAGTTCAGGCTTATCCAGGGCACTTGTAGAGTCTCCAAGAGAGCGGCTCTTAGGACGAGCCGATTCAATCCTTTCAAGCTCCAGCACCTCCGGGAGCACCCTTAGAGGAAGAACCGACTTGAAAGTCTCTGCCCCAGTAGGCATGCAGAAATGCACGCTCCCGCTCTCGAAGACAATCCCCTACCTCGAGAGCGTGCTCTCCGAAACACTCAAGTTTAAACGGGGACTAGACTACGATCCGGTGAAGGACTCCATGGGGTTGTACCCGCCCATGACCGTGCTCTATTGCAAAACCATGGCGACCGTTCGCGGGGTATGGGTGGATGGAAAGGAGGGAATCCGGCAGTGTTCATTCGACGACTTGGCCTTTGGCGCCGGTGATGGGGTCACGTTAGCCACGCAAGCCCAACTCCCGCCCGGATACAAGTGCACTAAGAGAGTTGCGGTGGATAGAGGTCATGCCAGCTTACTCACAGATCTGGAGGGGGTAGGAAGGTGCTTGGAGGCTATTATTCAAGCTCGTGGGTGGTGAGCAAGTACGGTATCGGGGCGATAGAAGGAAATAATAATAATAGATATGGCGGTGACTACGGGAGAGGAGGTTTCTTAGCTGTCTTCGTATGATGCTGTGATTGTATTACATTTCGTTGTCTCGGAGTCACGTGCAGGGGAGTTCCATATTACTATTATTACGATAATATTATTATCATCACCGTCGATTTAACGGATCATATACAATGTTTTTCATGGTACCGTTTCGTGCGGAATTGGAGTTAATAAATCTTCTAGTGCTAGTACCGTACAATATTCGACTTGCCAAAGCTTTATCCACTCACCGGCGAAAAGATAAACACCCCTTCCGCTTGGAAATTTATTTCTTGCCCGGTTCTGTAGAGCGAAGTGATGGTATAATATCATACCCCCAGTATCGTAGTATTATATATATAGAACGCTGTATTGAGGAGCGCGGGTAACAGGAAGCGCACGTGGTATGGAGGAGCGCTGAAGTGTGGACGTGTGTGGGCACACTAGGACATGAACGCATATGTATGGTGGTTTGGTGTATTATAAAAGTTTGCACTGCTTGAAGTCGCCGTTCGCTAGAAACCCCTAATAGAGAAGCATGCATAATATGCCTGTTGTTGTGGAACAATAATTTCTGTACCCTAATGGGTTTACAAGAAATACCACAGGAAAAAAATGCAGGAAAAAATGTTCAGAAATAAAAATGCGCCAAACACACCGCAGTTTATTTGTCCTGTCCCAACCGGAAATGCTTAGGAAAACTGAAAATACGTGGTGTTTGTGGCGTGCCAAATAGAGCCTTGTTTATTTTATTAGCAGGTAACTGTGCTTGTGGTAATCATTACTGTGTCGTCCATGATGGAGGTGGTGGCGCGATCGTGTGGGCGGGGTGATAGGAGAGGATGTTCCTGTGAATATTCTCTATGGAGGTTGCTAGCTAAAGGTCACCTTAAGTAGTGAAAAGTCTACGTATATAACCCTATATCCGTTCATGCCCTAGAACGTTCACTTGTCTGCACTTCAGTGTTCCTCTATCCTATGTGCGCTTCTTGTTGCCAGCGCCCCTCCCTGCCCCTAATCCAACACTTCTATGATACTACTGAGACCATTATATCATCAGCCACAAATGATCCCCCTAGAGCCCGCCCACCGGAGACCTACCCTGCTGCCTCGGCTAGTTAGGAGACCGCCAATTGCATACAGCGGCTCCTTGGGCTACTGTGTGGGTTTGCCGTCGGATGGTGTGTTGGGTTTTGGTAGGTTTACGCCTTGGTCATTGGGAAGAGGGGGGAGCTGGGGCGTTGTTGACACAATTGTGGGGAATAATAATTGTGCGGCTCTGAGGTTCCACAAAAACCCCTCTTTTCTTGAGCCCCGAAGAATTCCAAGACCTGCTGTCGACATCCTCCATCATCCATCATCTACAACGCTCAAGGCAGCAAAAAGCAGAAAATGTCTCAATCATTCAGCAATAATATCAACTCTTTGAACACGATCGTTAATAACGTTACCGCTACCGATGACCGATCTCACATCCTAACCTGGTTATTGCCACTAGAGCCTAAGCTACGGCACAAGGACATCCAAGACAGGCGAGTCGAAAATGTCGGGGAATGGGTCTTAGAGACTGAGGAGTTTGGAAGTTGGTATGCTAGTAGTGAGGGGGGTGGATCCGATAACGCGGTTTTGTTTTGCTATGGTGATCCTGGGGTTGGGAAGACTTTTATTAGGTAACGAGGACGAGTCGCGATGAAGGGAAGAAAAAGGACAGAGGCTAACAAACTGTGATGCTAGCTCATTAGTGATAGACAGGTTGGGCGATCGGGCCGGAGATCAGGAGACCACGCGGTTGCATGTTTTTACTTTGATTTTGCGGCTCAAAAGGAGCAATCCCCGGCGGGCATGCTGGGCGCCCTGCTCAGACAGGTTGTGGGCGGGCTGGAAGAGGTGCCTGGGGAAATAGCACAAGCATATAAAAACCAGAAACAGGTCATTGATGGGCGACGGCCGCAGCTTGCCGATATTGTGAAGATGCTGCAGAATACGGCTTCCATGAAGCCCACGTTCATATGTATCGATGCACTAGATGAGTGTGTGGCGGGATATCGAGTCAAGATTCTTGATTCGCTTAATCAGGTTCTACAAAGGTCTCCGGGCACTCGGGTGTTCGTGACAGGGAGACCGCACATCGAGGCAGAGGTCGGGAGGCGTCTTTCCGGAAGAGGAACGGCTTTACGAATCACTCCGCGGAGACATGATATCATCAATTATCTTCGTAGCAGACTGGACGAAGACACAGTGCCAGATGCGATGGACAGCAGTCTGAAGGCAGACATCCTGGAGAAAATTCCCGAAGATGTTTCTGAAATGTAGGTAGAAGCAAGAACATAGGAGAAGTTGCCTTAAGATATCTACTAATAGATACATATCTAGATTCCTGCTAGTCTCACTGAGCGTCGATTCGATACTGCAAGGAACTACAATCGGTGGCAGACGAAAAAAGCTCAATGAAATGACTGACGGCTCGGGATTGGAAGGCGCTTATGGTGCGACGTTGAGCCGGATAAAGCAACAGGGCAAGGAGGGATTGAGGCTCGGGATGGCTGCTTTATTGTGGATCTCTCACGCGGAGCGGCCCCTGAAGGCCCAAGAATTGTGTCACGCTCTAGGAGTCGAAATCGGATCAACGGATCTCGATGGCGATAATGTTCCTTCAATAGGGACAGTGCTGGCCTGTTGTCAAGGGCTTGCTGTCGCAGACAAGGAGGCTTCCACGGTCCGGCTAATTCATTTTACGCTTCAGGAGTACCTCCGGGCTCATCCTGAGCTTTTTGATAGACCTCACGCGATAATGGTAGAGGTTTGCTTGACTTATCTGAGTTCCGATCAAGCCAAGGCTCTTTCGACTAGTCCCCCTCGCGATCTCCAGGGCACACCCTTTCTGGAATATTCTTCGCTACATTGGGGAATGCATGCAAAAAGGGATCTTTCGGATTGTGCAAGACAGCTTGCGTTGAAGCTATTTGACGACTATAGCAACCACGTATCCCCCAAAGTCCTCTTGGATGCAGAGAAGTCGCCGCTTTTCCCCGTTGATTTGGCTAAACCTTCCTTGTTCAGCGGTCTACACTGTGCGTCCTTCTTCGGGATTGTTGAGATTGTAGCTGGTTTGATAGAGGTGGAAGGCTGTGATATCAACCAAATAGATATCACGGGTAGCACACCTCTAGTATGGGCTGCATTGAAGGGACACAAGAGAGTGGTGAAAATACTACTCGGACAGGACAACGTCAACCCCGATAAACCGGATATCTACGGCCGAACACCGCTTTGGTGTGCTGCCAAGGGCGGGCACGAAGGAGTGGTGAAAATACTACTCGAGCTGGACGACGTGAGCAGCAACTAACTAGATTGCTGTGCTGAACGCCGCCCCAGTGGGCTGTTAGGTGCAGCTATGCGGGAGTGGTACCACTACTATAGCTCCCAGCACCTGCGGCTCCCGGAACGACACACAGCCCTAGAGGCATCGTTCCCCCCTCCACAGAACCTTAAGCTAATTATTTTTATCTTGATCACGGGAAATCATTTGCGGCGTAGATGCACAAATCTATTTATCCGCCCAAACCTCTACACATATTTTCCTATGCAGCCGAGTCAGGATTCGTCAACTTCCGTTTAAGATCTGGGCTTTGGGGTCGGTTGTGGGCTATTTCGGTCGTATTGAGATAGGCTGGTGTATTATGCTATATCTTAGAATTCCCATCATGCTTGATTTGTTGATTTCAGATTCTGGATCTTCTTTGTGCATTTATTCATTTGTTTTTCTCCAATTCCTCTTTGGCTTTTCCTTCCCGTTTGAATGTATAGAAATGAAGGTTGTTTAGATACAAGTATAACGAATGAAAAACATGAAGTGCGAGTAATTTCTAACACATGTGACCCGAGAACTAGGCGTTAGCTTAGGTATCACAGCGCTTGGAGTCAGCCACGGATATGGTTTAATGAAGATCATGCTCGCACATCACGTCCCTCCGGGGGTGAGTTCTAGGCTCGAGAATGAGATTGGGGGGCCGCCCGCACTCTTGAATCTTGCTCGTCAAGGGAAGCTACTATGTGGGGGAGTCTGTGGCCGTGGGGTTAGCTTCCACCCTACGGGCACCATTACCCTGCCCCGGCCTGTCATGAGTGGTTGAATGGCCCACAGCACTGTCCAATATCGACTTGGGGGTTGGGAATGATATTCCATCCCGCTCTATCCGCCTTTTGTCCACCACAGTTTATTGTTTTCTCCGTTTCTAGGGCATTCTGTACTGTAGGATTAGCGGGTGTGGCGTCGCAAATCGATATGACCCCCCTACACAAGCACGGGAAGCCGTGCTCTTTCCGGGGCATTAGTCTAGCGTTCGAACAATGCTGAACATTGCTGTACCGTATACCGTATAGTCATTATACCATACAGTAAATTCCAGGTGTCTCGCAACTAAAACAATCTGATGCTAGGCGATACTGTTTCCTAGCGTAGAAGTCCTTATCACAGGCAGTGCTGATAAATTAGGTTTCCTTATAACGAGCGGTCTTTCTTTCTCTTGCTAACCTGAAGATTGGGCGATTTTAGACAAGAATAAAAGTTGGGGCTTTGATTAACATATGAGGAGGATTGCATGCGGAAGGCGCTGCTAGGCAAGAGGAGAGTCGGATCCGCCATATCTTCCTGCAATGCCGGGAGTGGAGCGTGTATTTGAAAAAAAAAATTAGAATTTATTTTCTTCGTCTGGGTGTCATGGGGAAACCCTCCCCCCCACCCCCGCCCCCTCTTTACATCTCCATTGGAATCGAGAGTGTTTTTTATACAGGCCTGGCTAAGAGTACCTGAGGTGGGGCCACAGGAGAGTACAAAACTGAATTGGCCTGTGTGCCATATACTGGGGGGCTCGCCACTCAAGCCTGTTAAAATTTGACGAGTGGTGGCCGGCCTGTGATGGCACAGGATTGTTGGGAGGTGTGCGTGGTACGTTGTGTGAGGTGAGATGTTCGTTATAGACTAGTCGTACAAGAGAGAAACTACTTAAAGGAAACACCCGTGCCAGACACTCCCGCACAACCAATGATAGACCTAACCCACACACAGTAGGCAGTCACTAAGCTAACCCCCAGACATGACCTCAACATTATCGTATAGCTACAAGTTACCGGCAAGAAGAACCTGAACACAGGGATTAAAAATTTGTATGGAGGGCTGTCTGTGCGGGTCTAAGTCCCCTTACAAAATTCTGGCGCACAGACAATCGGCCATACAAAATTTTAATCCCTGTGTTCAGGTTCTTCTTACCGGTAACTTGTAAAGAGCTAACAAGGATGGGGCGGAGGAGAGGGTGGTGATTATTAGGTTTCCTTCTTAGAGACAGTAGTGCCCAGGTGTAACAGTGTGTGGGAGCGGACGAAAGCAGATTCGAGTTCCTTTTTTGCATGAACTTGCTGGTCTTTGTAATCTTGCTTATATTTTGGGGTAGAGCTCAGCACTAAGTTAATAGGGGATTTTTATTATAAAAGAGTGCTCGGAATGGGAAAGAGCATGTACTCCGGTTATGATAGGATGAACCAATATTAATACATCTGCAGGCAATTTATTATAGTGGAAATGACCATAAAAATGGTCGGGTAGACAAGGGTGTTGTCTCAATGAGTCTCTCTTTTGGAGATTGGAGGGGATTTTCCTAGTGGTTTGGGTTAGTTATTTGAGTGGTGGATGCTAGCTCCTGAGCTAATACTTGTGCCCTGGGCTGATAGGAGTTTTACTCATTATATTCAAGGACCCCCGAGATCACTGTAATACCTAGGTTAGCCGTCGAAAGGTGCTTGGTTTTGACAAACTTACGCCATGGCTGTTGGAAATATGGGGTATATTATCATAGATGTATTGTGCTTGCAGCAACCGCGGCGGCGGCGGCGGCACAGAGACCATAGTGAAACAGGTGATTTGCTCTAGGAGGAACGCCTGGGGTATGTGTGACGGGAGTCTGAGAAGTTTATGGAGGAGTAGAGCGCACAGATGGGAATGGGAACGGGGATAGGGAAGGGTGTGTGTGTTTTTTGCTGCTACTTCTTCTCCTTCTTTGTAGTTGTCCTGCGGGTTTTGTGCGGAAGGCGTAGCTGGAGGGTGTATAGGGAGTGTTGGAATAAAGTCTTTTCCCCATTTTTTTGATAGGGACAAATTACTAGGAAATAGTTACTATCACCACGAAGCACCATACTTAACTTGCAATGCAGCAATCTATTATATAATCTTTTAAACTCCACCTATCATAAAAACGCACCTAGTCTACCCTAAATGAAAGCATCCTTTCCGCAGCATAGCACAGTGCTCTCACATCTCTCCTATCGTTTGGGATCTGGGCATTACGATAGTATATATGCAACAGAAACTCTTTTTAAAACGCTTCAACACGAGGCTACTAAATACTGCTACTATGCTGTACAGTCTTAGAGTACATCCCCCAATCATAAAAAAGAAACGGAAAGGGAAAAAAAGAAAAAAAGACTCCATACGGACCACACCCCCCCCCTCGCTCACTCTCTGAGCAACAACTCCCTGTATCCCTGCCATACATCACTTAGCCCCTGACCCGACCCTACGGAGCACGCCATAATATAAGTAATCACTACCGGCACTCGAGTAGCGTAGATCGCACAACCTTGTCACGTTTAACGCAAGGTTGCTCTAAGCGTGTTTTTACCGCACTGGTACCTTCAATGCTTATACCGGGCACTTGTACTAGTACTCTACGGCACAGTACTTCTGCACGGGCAGGCACTCGGTAGGAAGAGTAGGTAGATTAAAGGTATGATATTGCACTCGAGTATTATGGAATGCGGCACGCAGGCTTGGTTGAATATGGTGCTGGAGGGCGCTATGTGGGAGTGTGCTGCGGGGCTGGAGGAATGGTCCCGAGGGATGGCTAGGGAGGGGAGTCGATAGGTGCGGTAATAAGCGTAGTGAGGGGGGGGGGGTGTGGTGAGTCGATCGAGAGTGGCGTGGGCGAGTGGGCAGGTAGGTATCATATGATACTTCATACCACGCCGGTACGGTGAGGTAGTGTATAGTACTTTTGGTCCCAAGGACTTTTTGCTTTTTTTTCCAGTCGGGCTGGGACAAAAGCGAGTCATTCAAGTACAATTACGGTGGGGTGCGGTGGCGGTAGGCACAAGTAACAGGTAGGCTTTGAACGTTAGCTAGAGAGAGCTACAACGAGGTCATGAACGGAATCAATCTTCACCGGACCCAACCATAATACAGGAGAAGCAATCCCATAATTTCGCAGGGTATTGGTATATGGTAGTAGTATATTGGGGGCTACTATTGCCTGATACTAAAATACTCCGGTAAGAATGTTGAGAGGAGCCATTCTTGCTCATAAGAGCTTATGGAAAGGGAACAGCTTGATAATATGCCTGAAGGAAAATACCCGGTATTTCGCGTCCTGCAAGGTGCCCGGTCCATGCCCTTTGGCCGTGACAAGAGCCCATACTATCTAGAAAGGGGCGGTGCTGGGCATCCTGAGACTGTTCGTTATTTCCGGGAAGTAGGTCTCCGGATCTTTAGATCTTGGTAGTCACCAAGGCGGCAAGTGTGGTATCCTCACAATGTTAAGCTGGACCGCTGATTTTGTAATATATAGAGGCGATGCCCATTCTTTTAACCTCCCAGGGCAGTTCTTGGTGCAGAGATATAAGCTAGTTAGTTGGAATTTGGAGAATTTGTTCGAAATGTCTCCGGGAAGCTATTCAGCGTCTGCTCATTGGGAGTTGAGGATCATGGATTCGCGGAGGGGAAAGGGGAATGGGCTTCGTAGTACCCTCAATTTTCCCCGCTAACTACACTAGTCCTAATTGTAACCAAGATGCCGTTACAGCAGTGCCTCTTCTTACTTCCTACAAATACTCTCTGCGTCCCAATTCTCGCTTCCAATGCAAGGTTTGCACATAAATAACTCCTCCGCATCCCACTTAGCCTTGATTTGGAGCAGCCTATCATAGTTCTCTCCCCAAAAAACTTCCTGCCAGCGCCTCTCATTTGGGTCCGCCTCGTTAATATAAGCACCCATGTCCGGCTCCAAGGCAGCAAGAATTGGAGTCTCGACATCCGTCATGTTCCGTGCTATAATAGCCTGCTCCGGGAAAGGAGTGCTTGTTTTCCACGTCCGTATAAACGAAAGGTGGACGAGAGCCTTTCGCCAGGATGGGTTAAGCGCTGAATCAATACCTTCGTTCCTAGCCACTTGACCACCTGCAACAATACATCCAATGAATACTGTATTCTGGTTTGGGCCGAGGGTCTTGAAGACTTTGCTTAACCTCGTTGGCCCATCAGGGGACTCGAGAAATTTGCGAGAGATAAGGCGAGATGATAACAGCGTATTACTGGCTGTCACGTCGGTACCGGTTAGAATCATGTCTATCCCAACACTGATGGGAAACGAGGGAGGCTGGCCCCAGTCTACCTGTGAATTGGGGTATTCACGTGCTTTCTGGGTAAGCGGTGCAAAAAGGGCTTCTGTGACGTTGGTGTTGGATTGACCAGCGAAGAACGCCGCAATTATGATGGTGTTTGTTTCGTAGGATGTCAGGTAGTATCCCGATCCACCCGCATCGGAGAGCTTTGGGAGGAAACTATGGAAGTCTGCTATGAATGAGTAGAATTGGTTCCTGTCTGGGATTGTTGCGTTCAAACTTGAGACTATCACCATGTCGTCGGGGAAGGTGCGAATGGTAGCGGATGTTACCACCCCGAAAGTGCCACCACCACCACCTCGAAGAGCCCAGAAGAGATCGGAATTTTGGCACTCATTGGCAGTTACATGTTTTCCCTAGTAGAGTAGACAATTAATCATTTATACAAACTGATGAGGCATTCGTGCGGGGAACTTACATCTGCAGTAACAATTGTGAACTGGTAAGCGTTATCAGACCCCATCCCTTTCCACGGCCCCAAAGGTGAATGCCCGCCCCCCTGAATATAACCTCCAGCAGCACCGACCGTATTGGCAAGCCCGACCACCGCGGTCTTCCCCTTATTCTTCAATGCTGAATATAATGGCTTCAGCTGTACCCCGGCACCAATAGTAACAGCCTCCTCGCCCTTCTTCCACTTGCAACCTTCCGGCGTAAAGTTTCCTGAGAACTCGATGCTGTTCATATTGTGTGTCCAGATTTGCAGTGATCCCCTACCCGCTGATCGGCCAAGGAAATCATGGCCGGTGTTTTTGATAACAAGTCGAAGGTTCCTGTCACGAGCAAAGTCGACAGCCGTTTGAATATGTGTTGGGGAGGTCACTGCAACGGCATATACTGGTACATTCCCTTGACCGCATGAGGAAGATCTGGGAGTATCGATGTAGCAGGTCTCATTTTTAACAGCTGACGTCTCAAAATTTATTTGTTGATATCCACCTTTATGGAGGAAACTGTTAGTGAGATCCAGGCTCGTAGAGGGCCCAAGGGGTACTTACCTGGGAAGCTTCCCCTCCAGACCGAGAAAGTATAGTTGGCTTTGGCGTCATCGCAAGCTGCTTGATCAAATGTCGGATCATGGCAGGGCGATGCAACGGGTTTGACAGCAATCAGAGATCCGGAAACTGATTCATTAAAAGAGGCCCATTCGGATGGTTTAGGCCAGCAAGAATCAGTTGGAAGGCATCGGCATCGAGAGTACTGTTCGCCCCCCGAATCCGAATCATCGGCCGCAAGACCAAGTGGAAAAAAAAGAATAGTAGAAAAGGCAATTGAGAGGATTAGGGACTTCATCGTGAGAAAGAACCTATCTACCGAACCCTTGGGATCAGCCTGAATTGAACGGCATCCAAGAGATCAGGTCTTGCCTTTATATATTCCGGAGAACCAACCCTCTAACCACCAGGCTAAAGTAAACCGGTTTGGTCAAGCGAACGGCTAATGGCTATCAATTTTCCCACTGTAGACCAGAAGGCATCCATATTCACTCTGCCCCTCCAGAGTCTACGCCATTGTGTTCATCTTGGTGACGCCCGAAAGGTAGAGAACGGCAAAGATCTTGCGGCGGTTACACACTCACGACAAGGCGCAGCCTCGCCCAAAGTGCGGATCCCGGCACTTGCATCTTCCCTTCTACAAGTACAAAAGCCAGTTGCGAGGTTCGCGGCTCCCTGAATACGAGGTTGGTTGCGGAGGACTAAGGTGACCGGAGAAACTGTAGGATATCATGCCAACACGCGTTCCCGGCGGCCGACTTCCGAGACGGGGGTTGGCCCGTGGGATACGGTTGCTGGGGGCGTACCGGTGTGGGAATAAAAGACTGCCTTCCCTTAGTTGGATGGTGTGCCGCGCATGCCGTATCCTGCTCCTGTGGGATAGTCGTGACCTGCTGATATACCGGAGAATAAATCGATGTAGAATTGACCTGACGATATATTTCCTAATCGGGTGCACAAGAAGGAGAGAAAGACAGGGGTGCTATGGCCAATTGAGAGAGAAAGGGGAGGATGTGAATTGATTGACGTCTCCTGATGCAGTTGTGCTTGCTTGTATGTTGTCCGCTCTATATCATAGTCTAAGTACTCTTACATAAGAAAATGCCTTTTATAGGAAACACCATCCTTGCCAAGCCTCTAACTGAGTTGCCAAAAACAGGCGCTCAACCCTCCTAAACTACCCGACTGCCTACCTTAGGCCCCACCGGCAACACTTGAATGCTCAGGCACCATGGTTAGGCACCTCAAGAGCTTTACCATGTTTTTCCCGTATACTGATTTACTTGGCTGATTTGTTGTCTGATGGTGAATAGAAGAATGGTTACGGGGCTCACTGCACCGCAGAGTACGGTTTGCAGCGCGATACGACGTTGATGAGATCAAGTGCGTTCCGCTGGACAAAGATCATTCGTTGTCTTTAGCTAAAGATGGAACCTATATCGAAGTGAAGTTTGCCCAGTGGGTCCAAAAACCACTCACTCGGGATATTTTTCCGCCGCAATCGAGTCCACTCAAAGCCTTGGGTTATTATTGTTGTTTCCTCTCAACTCTTTCCCCTCTCGATCCTACTACACTAGGGGCTGAAATTGTTTCCTGACCAAGAGAGGTAAAGTTCATCGCTGAAAGAAAGAAGGAGGGTGGGTAGTAGGAAATTTTAGTCGGAAGAAGGAAGTCTTTAAGAAATTCTTGCACATACGATTCTTACGAAACTAATGATGTAAATTTAGGAAAACATAAGGAATTAAGTGAAGGATTCTTGCTGAAATGCAAGAATCTTTAATGGTAATCGGGTAAGCTCCATAATGACGGCAGTCGGCCCTCTCAATTCATTGGTTGCTTGCCCCAGTCAAGAGGTCCTAACGGTTTAAGGCTGGTTTAAAACTTCGATTTCCCTGCTCGAAATAGATTTTGGGGGCATTCACACTTTCGCCCTTCAACAATTAGCGGGAAGGCAGTCCAGCTACTACAACCCCCATGTTATCGTATATGCCTTGCCAAGCACTCTATTAGAGCTCGCTGACTCTTAGTTACCTTAGCATCACGCTACTATATGTCGGGACTTTAAAGTTTGGACTTAAAAAAAGCTAAATTTAGCAAGGTATCTAAAAGGCTCACCCTGGGATATTCTACTGATAGATTAGTATTTTTCCACCACCACCGGGCGCGAGGATAGGTGGAAGAAAAATAACCAGGAAACAGGAGTCAGATTTTCGCTGCTTGGCCGTTTCGTCGGATGACGTAGGATAAGGCGGATTTGCAACCTAAAGCTACCGGTTGGCTTACCCCGGGACCGCACAAGTACTGCCTGGGGTTGCACATAAGCCTGGGCACAAAGAAAAATCGTGAATGGTGAATGCACTACCGTACTTGGGGTGAGCGAATAATCCGGTTTCCAAGAAGTAGTAGCGCCGCAAATTCTCTGTGGAGTGACATCTTGGCAACCGGATTATATTGCTCGCTCCAAGTAGAGTACCGTAGATATTTGTGTTCACTATTCCACCAGCTTGAATAGTTCCTAGTCCTTCTCGTCATAGTCCCAAGCATGCCAAAAGGGGTGCAGTCTTGTACTCAGAGAGGAGAAACCTATGATATCACCGGAAAATTATTCTAAGTCTCATATCAGCCTTGGATCACCCCCCCCGCTTGGATGTGGCTGGATGTTGCTTAGGCATTGTCATACCACAAGCCACATCGCCCTGCTTTCTTTAGTTCCGCTCGCGGGGGGTTTTATCAACTGGGCCCCGATACCCCTAAAAATTACCACACCGTTTCTGCCCTCAACCAACATTTTTGAGAGAGCATCAGGGCCCACACTACAAATGCGCACTCGATCGAATTGGGCGATGGTAATGCCAACCGCGGCAACATAACCGATAGTTTCAACACCACCGTCTTTAAATCCGGCGAGCATGCTGTCTTGTTTTGCTCCGGGAATCCGGGGGTGGACAAGACCTATCTGAGGTAAGTGGCAGCACTCCTTGAAGGAAACGAATGCGGCTGACGGGCGGGAAATCCTAGCTCCTTGGTGATCGACAGCCTGTGCGATCAGGAAAGGAAGGAAGATTTCACCGTTGTATGCTTGTACTACGACTTTCTTGCCCAACAAGAGCAGACAATCCATGATGAGAGCTATTCTGGGGCAGCCAGTAGGCAGAGGCGACATCCCGATTTACCTACGTGAAGAGTTTCAAGAAGGGCAAAAGGAGATTGGTGGTAGAGGGCTCCTACTTTCGGATTTGATGCGAATGTTGAGGACGGCTATTGCTTAGCTGAGGTAGGTTTTTATCTGTATTGATGCGCTCGATGAATGCCTACCGAAGAATCTGCCGGAGCTTCTTGAGTCCCTGAGAGATGTCCGGGAGTCGTCTGAGACGAGAATATTCCTCGCCGGGAGGCGCTATTCAACGATATTTCATGAATCCGGTCGTGATACCCGTCAACCCTAACACGGATGATATCCGGAGTTACCTGGAGACGAAATTAGACAGGGATGACGAGCTAGAGGCGATGGACAGCAATTTACGGGCTGATATTGTGAAAGTTATTCTGGACAAGATGTCGGATATGTGCGTAGGAGCATTTTGCCTTTCTATCGTATCGGTGGTGTATGCTTACGAACAGTTATGTGTAGATTCCCCCTCGTTTCGTTAAACATTGAGGCTATTCTAGAAGAAGTGACAATTGGCTAGAGAAGAAAGAAACTTGAGGAGATGGCACGAGGCAATGGACTGGGCGTTGCCTACACGGCGACTCTGGCCTGACTGAAGGAGCAGAAAAAATTTGAATCAGCATTCGGATTTAAAGTCCTAAAGTTGGTGCTGTATTCGGAACGGCCATTATGAGCGGAGGGGCTCTGTCATGCCCTGGCAGTGAAGACGGGGTCTCTAGATATGGATCCGAAAAACATCCCTGTGTTACGGACACTCTTATCATCTTGCCTAGGACTTGTCACGGCCGAGGCGTCTTCGTCCACAGTTCGACTGGTGCACTTTACCCTGCAAGAGCATCTCATCTCTTAAGTAGCCCGACCCCATTCCATGGTCCCCACTCAAAAATTGCTGAGGTTTGCTTGACATACCTCAATTTTGGATGTATCAAGGATCTCCCGTCAGCTCTTTACCCAACCCCCCCAACAATGCCCCTTCTAGAATATCCTTATTTTTACTGGGGGAAGCACGCAGGGATGGAGATGACGGGGAATATCAAAATCCTTGCGGTGAGGCTTCCGGATCGATTTGACGAACATATATCTGTTCGGCTACTCTTATTGCGCTACAATAGGGATTGAGGTTCGGGCCCTTATTTTCGCTTGGAGAGAGGGGATACTGGGTTTACCGTACTCCACGCAGTATCGTTTCTCGGGATAGTGGCGATAGTTGCTACTATATTGGAGAGAAAGTAATGGGATGTTAACGCGACCGATCGCATGGGGAGCACGGCTCTCACATGGGCAGCTAGAAAAGGGCGCGCAGAAGTTGTAAAGATGCTTTTGGAACGGGAGGGGGTCAATCCCGACCGGGCAGACACTGCAATATTATATGGCCGAACGCCAATTCCGTGGGCGGCAGAGGGGGGGCATGAGGGGTAGTAAAGGTGTTTTTAGAACGAGAGGAGGTCAATCCCGACTGGGCAAACACTCTATTTGGCCGAGCGCCAATCTCGTGGACGGCGGGGGGGGGGGCATGGGGGAGTGGTAAAGATGTTTTTAGAACGAGAGAAGGTCAATCCCGACCAGGTAGACACCGACTACGGCCGAACCCTACTCTCATTAGCAGCCGGCGCAGCAATTCTGGAAGAACAGTGATTCCATTAAAACGGAAGGAGCGGCGGTGGATCGATAGGGCACAGCCAGAATATCTCGCCGTAGAGGAAAGCCGCCGTGTAGTCGGGGGTCTCTGTGAAGGACTCGGAGGAAAGGGTGCGATAGGATAATAAAAAGTGTATCCGTTGTTAGATGTAAATAGAGAAAAGAACTGAACTATCATAATTATGATAGAATAAATTCAGCTTGTGGTGGTGGTCAACCTATGTAGTTGGCCCGAAAACTAGTCCCCTCAGGGCACTAAACCTGGTGACAAACCTATTCGCATATATACCGAAACTTGACATGCCACAATGGGATTGTTCCATCCAGGAGTTCCTTACCTTCACGCATGCTTTCAAGAACTCGATTACACTATCATACCATTGGATAAACTTCCCGACATCACAGACCTTAGCGCCCAATCTGCACCCCCACCAGCTAGCCCCACTGAGCGGGAAAGGCTGATTAACCCAAAGGAGCCTCTTCCCGGATCCGCAGACCACCCAGGCTGCCTCAACCACCTTCCGTGTGGCCCCTCAAGCTCTGGTACCCTTCCAGGAAAACTAATACTCGAGTACATATCCTAACAACACCCGACCAACCCTCTCGCTCGCAGTTGACCAGTATTTTACCATCTCATCTTTCATTAATTTTGTCTCTTAGATTTTCCCATTTACCTCCCGCCTTCCTCGTCACCACACATATTCCCATTCCATACTGTAAATAATTACCTAACGTAGGACTGGTGAAGGCAAGGCCCCTGCCGGTTTATGTGAATAAACTCCGATAAAGCAATTACTGCACAATACAGGGTACCGTGAGCACGCGAGATGGCTCAAAAATTTCCCTCCTTTCCTGGTACTTTAGATGGTATTCGGGGGATCCACCGGGAAGGGGTTACGAACATGGGTAGGAGTAGAATTCCAGCAAAAGGAAAGCTTCGCGATTGAAGGGTGCTTGGGCGGATAGATACTCTACTACAGACCAAGGAACTTCTGCGCTCCCCCCTTTATTTCCCCGGAGCTATAATACTCGTGAGGTCTTTGAGTTCTGGACACGAGCAAACCACGGTGCCGGTATTGGGAGGGGAGGCCAATTGAAGGTTCTATATTGACAATAGACGGCAGGCATATTTCTACGCTTGAGTAATTAATCATCTGTTGGGTACTATTGTCGCTTGGTATGATAGATACCTTGTTCAATGCCCTATGCTGCGACCGAGCCCTCTTTGACTGGTGATATTTACTGTGGTATTAGTAAATAACAATAACAAATGACATCACTACTCGGAGGAAAATTAAAATTAAATACTCGAAATGCTAGTGTCAACAATCGTCTTTATCATCAATCACTAGCAAGTGAAAAGTAGCACAACTTAGGGGCTGTTTGGCGCAACGTGATTTGAAAATTTCATAGTTATAAACTTTGGTTGTAGAACCTTAGTTGGGGCAAAGTTACAAAGTAATACAGACCATGGTTTCAAAATTTGTCCCACCAAACAGTTCAAGAAAAAGAATTTAAAAAAATGAAAGTGCCAAACAGCACAGTAGTTACAAACCATAGTTTGCTTCTAAACCATGGTTTGAAAACTAAACTACGTCGCACCAAACAGCCCCTTAGTGCTAGAAAATAATAAGAAAAGCAAGTGTGGGAAAAAATATTGAAGAAAATTCGATACTGTGGTTGTTGTGGCAGTAGGTAGCACGATAGTGAGGTTGGCAAATTGGTAGTATGATGGTGGGTGAGGAACGATCCTTGTCGCGCCCTCATATTCGAGCTTTGCGCCCGAGTACCGGTAGGTCGTGTTTATCATGACGGCTCGCAATCCGGAAATGATTGGATGGGGATTGTTGCCACAACAAGCCACATCGCCCCGCTTTTTTTAGCTCGGATTACAGAATGTTCATAAACTCCCCTAGTCTTCTACATATCGCTGCACCATTTCTACGCTTAACCGAAATTTTGGATGATAAGGTATCATGGCCCAAACTTCATATTCAGTCAGCGTCGGCGACGGTAATATCCACTCCGGAAACATAATAGGTAGTGTCAACAACACTTTCTATAATTCCGACGAGGATGCGCAGATCATGCGATGGCTCTCTCCACTGGAGCCAGGTAACAGACACCAAGGCGTGCGCACCGATCGATTCGACGGAGTAGGAGATTGGCTTTTGGAAACTGGCGAGTTTCGGGAGTGGAGGGGTGGTGAGGGTGGAGCCGATATGGCTGTCTTGTTTTGCTCCGGGAATCCGGGAGTGGGCAAAACATATCTGAGGTGGGAGGGGGGATTCTTTGAAAGAAGTGAATACCACTGACGGGTAGAAATATTAGTTCATTGGTGATCGACAGCCTGTGCGATCAGGGTGGCGAGGAAAATGTCGCGGTTGCGGCCTTCTACTGCGACTTTCTTTCACAGGAAGAGCAGACAATCAACAACATCGTGGGAGCAATTCTGAAACAACTAGTAGGTAGAGGGGATATCGCGAAGGGTCTACGCCAGGCATTTCAAAAAGCGAAAAGAGAGGTTGGTGGTAGAGGGCCGCGACTCGCGGATCTGATGGGGATGTTGAGGACTACTATTGCTTCATTACGCCAGGTTTTCATCTGTATTGACGCCTTGGACGAATGTTTACCAAAGCACCTGCCGGAACTTCTCGAGTCTCTGAGAGATATTGGGAGGGAGTCACCTAGCACGAGAATATTCCTCACCGGGAGGCCCCACGTCAAGGAAGATATTCAAGATGTTTCACCAAGATGGTTGTGATACCCATCAACCCTAACACGGATGACATCCGGAATTATGTGGAGACGAGGTTAGACAGGGATGCCGACCCGGAGGCAATGACCAAAGATTTGCGGGGTGATATTGTGAGAGTTATCCTAGAAAAGATATCTGATATGTGCGTAGGGCCATTTCGCATTTCCACTCCATTAGTGATGTATGCTTACCAACTATTTCGTATAGATTCCTCCTTGTTTCGCTCAATATCGGCGCTATTCTAGGAGAGGTGACAATTCACCAGAGAAGAATGAAACTGGAACAGATGACACTTGGCAACGGATTGGGTGATGCCTACACGGCAACCCTAACGCGACTGAAAACCCAGAAGGGATATAAATCAGTGCTCGGGCTGAAGGTCTTGATGTGGGTGTTGTATTCGGAACGGCCATTACGAGCCCATGAGCTCTGTCATGCCTTGGGGGTGGAGATAGGATCCACCGATCTAGATCCGGAAAACGTCCCTGCGTTACGGACACTCGTGTCATCTTGTCTGGGTCTTGTCACGGTGGAGGCGTCTTCGTCCACAGTTCGACTAGTACACTTCACTCTTCAGGAGCATCTCGCAAGCGATCCGACCCTATTCCATAGTCCTCACTCAACAATTGCCGAGGTTTGCTTGACATACCTCAATTTCCAATGTATTAGGGATCTTTCGCCGACTCTTCGCTCGGCACCCGCAGAAACACCTCTTCTGGAATATGCTTCTGTTTACTGGGGAAGGCACGCGAGAAGGGGGATGACGGAAGGTGTCAAAATACTTTCACTAAGGCTTCTCGATAGATTTGATGAGCATATATCTGCTCAACTACTATTATTGCACGATGATCGGGATAGAGGCTTGGGCCTGTACTTTAATGGGGAGAGAGGGCCTACGGGGTTTACAGGACTCCACGGAGTAGCATTTCTCGGGATTGCGGAGATAGTGCCTGCTGTATTGGTGATGAGGGAATGGGATGTTAATGAATGCGATTGCATGGGGCTAACTGCTCTCACGTGGGCAGCTGCAAGAGGGCATGAGGGAATAGTAAAGATGCTTTTGGGATGCGAGGGCGTCAATCCCGACCAGGCAGACACCGAATATGGCCGGACACCACTCTCGTGGGCGGCTATGAATGGGCATGAGGGAATGGTCAAGATACTTTTGGAACGAAAAGACGTCAATCCCAACCAAGCAGACACCGAATGGGACTCAACACCACTCTCGTGGGCGGCTACGCAGGGGCATGAGGGGATAGTGAAGATTCTTTTGGAACGAGAGGACGTCAATCCTGACCAAGCAGACACCGGATCTGGCCGGACACCACTCTCGTGGGCGGCTAGGGGCGGATATGAGGGAATAGTAAAGATGCTTTTGGAACGAGGGGGCGTCAATCCCGACCAGGCAGACACCAAATCTGGCCGGACACCACTCTCGTGGGCGGCTAAGAAAGGGCATGAGGGAATAGTAAAGATGCTTTTGGAACGAGAGGGCGTCAACCCCGACCAGGCAGACACCAAATATGGCCGGACGCCACTCTCGTGGGCGGCTAAGGGCGGGCATGGGGGAACAGTAAAG
>Ga0307509_10001031_pt1 | contig 47938 bp, 38 predicted proteins | sample 10_EM_MG_FD_202245 | JGI IMG/M metagenome (GOLD analysis project Ga0307509, IMG submission 202245) | Populus trichocarpa ectomycorrhiza microbial communities from riparian zone in the Pacific Northwest, United States - 10_EM | ecosystem: Host-associated > Plants > Roots > Unclassified | place... | reverse complement strand
GATTGGTACAAGTATTCTTTGCTCACTGAAGTTGCCACTGGTTGTTGCTGTCGTCAGAGTCCACATTTAGTGCACAAGTACCTAGGTATCGGCTAGCGGAGGTATTCTTGGCAAAGACGCGCGAGTATTTGCCCGTCTGATTACGAGTGTGAGAGCGAAAAGTAGTTACGTCACCGGCCCAGCGTGTGGTGGATGTTGTGCTCGAGCAAAAGGTCGGTTTTGCCACAGGGATGGGCATCTTGGTTGGTTGGGTGGGACCATAAATTTATGGCACGTGGGTAGGTAAGGAGGTGGAGCCCCGTGTCCGAGTGGGGTCTCGGTGGGATGGTGTGGAGAGATGAGGCAGAGAGGGGGAGGGGTATTTATCATATCGGTGGGCTAGATAGGAAAGTATCGCGGGTGTGATAATATTAAGATAATAAAAAAACTTGAGCCGATGGCGGTTTTCTTGCGCCAAAACCGAGCCATCTTTGCCGACCACTTTCTTGCTCCCAGCGAATTCGGGGGCTCCGTTCTCGGTCAAATCAAGCCGGGGGGCGGGAGCATGTACCAGTAGAGGGGCGGTTTTCAACGGGGAAAGTTGAATAGACGGCTTATGGAATTGAGAAACCAGTGATGATTTAGAGCAAGGGTGGCTGTCATGTGCCTTCTATATGACCCCCGTATAAAGTCTTATGTTGCCTTCAGATCTTACAACACCATTGTGCAAAACGTGTTATCGATTTGGGGGCTTTGTATGATACTTCAATTATAGAAGGGGATAGTGGTGGTGATTCTTGCAGATTCTTGAGATTCACTGCCCGGATAGTGTTGGGCCGTGGGCTTCTGAGGATTCTTGTTTTAAGTGTAAAGTAGCCAACGGCCCCCAATTTTCTGTAGTCCTACTGTAGTTTGTGGGGCAGGGTGGTGTGCGATCATGTGGGGTCACTCGGAATTGTGCTTCGAGAGGTATTGATGGTTTGTTCGGGGGGGGCCTTCTAAGGGAATACTAGTGGTATGCTCTGGTGTAGATTGAGTGGTGGAATGGGGAGGTTTGGATCGGTGGAATAGATTCTGGTTAACCACAACTCACCCTCAGCCCTGCACAAGTGCCTGTTGGAAAATTAGTGAAAAGTCAATTTAGGTTGGCCAGCGAAATTATCCCTGTCTTGTGCCAAAGCGTCTCCTATGGCACTCGAGCAGTGCTATTGGGCCTTCTAAAAGGATCCCTACAAAATTTTGCGCGAGCATGAGCAGAGTCCTTCTCTCCGACCGCAAATACCCGTGCAGCATAGGGAGGGCTGTGTCGTCGGTCAGCTGGTACAGGTGCTAGGGAACCTGTTTCCTTGCAAGGCAGGGATTGTTTTTCTGGTTAGCTATCCCTGTCTTGTGTGGGAAAACATCCCCTCCCTCGGGTATGGTATTTGTATAACTAAAGCCTCAATTCATTTGCATACATAAGGCTAAACCTTCATGCTGGTCTGCCTGAATAAGCCCGCTGTCACTAATAACATTTGGGTATCCTATGATGTCACCTTGCGTGCGACTTTGCGTTTGGATGAATTCGGGCTCGCTAGATGTTCTACTGGCTGACCGTTAGGAGGGGATTCCAACAGCCATGAGGGGAACGCCCGAGTGATATGCTGTGATGATTTGCCAAATTGAAATTGACGTTCTTTCCAAACTTTCGGCCATATGCCTAATACGGAGCATTAATGATCAAATGACCTACCACAGCCAGATGGTGTGGGAGTGTAGAAATGTATTGTAGCTTTGGTCGGCGTAATGTATTTCCTGCCACCAGCGGTTGCTTTTGACCTTGGCACCCCTTGCCCCGGGACCAATGGCGCCCAACTTTAAGGTTGGGCGCAATGCTCTGGACGGGCCTATCGTAATTTGTGAATATTGTATGCTAGTGGTCTTTAGTTGTACACTTACTGACTCCTCACGGGTGCTTGATGGCGCTCGGTGGTATATCTGTGGCCTGTGAACCCCCCTACAAACCATGTCCTACAGGTAGCAAAAACTACCTTTTATCATTGATGATATTCCGCGTGTGAATATTCTAGACTAGGGAATTTGGCTGTTAGTTCTCAGTGATCAGCGTTTATGATCTCTTTTTTTGGGGGGATGTTACTGTTCTGTTGGTGCATTCGGCGTTTAATATAATATTTGGGATCGGGGGGTCCGGAATGCACCCGCGAGTAGGATGGGCATCTATTCCCGCAGTAATGTTCGGCGAAATACCTAGATGACACAGTGGTTTGGATGTTTAGGAACCTGTTGGCGCCTGTGTAATTAGCTGGGCCCAGGCTGTTAAATCTCCCCTTAGGATGGGTTATTATTGAGTATGATAGCCCGTTGTATGGGGTAGGGGAATTAATGAACCCCGCCCTATGAGAATTGGGAGGCTGGAGATCTTGGCTTTCCTGCATAGGGCTGCAGAGAAAGTTAGATCTGCTATTTATATGATATAATATTATGTACGAGTTGGTAGAGTCCCACCCTAGAAGATGCCCATATTATAGTGCAGGTCCGCGATCGCCGGGGTAGGAGAAGGGAAGAAATATTTTGCCCCTTGGTTTGGGACGCCATCCGCAACTTCTGAATGCTATAAGGGCCCTCTAGTGGGCTCACAGCTAGCGGGGCTCGTGACCTGGGACATCTGCATCTGCATTCTTTAGTTGTTGGCTCGCTACAGCGTTTTGCTCACGGGAGTTTCGTTGTTTGATCAGGTGTTTTGGATGTAAAATCCCCTTCCTTGCTTGCGTTCAGCCTGCCTTCCCAGAGTTGCTCCGTTTTGGGCAGGCGGTGGGAGTCTGCCCTGAGGGAGCGGGAAGGAATGCGTGGGCTGGGTTGGGGGCGTGGGGAGGTAACCTCCCCTGAAGATCCAGGTACACTTTTGGTTATTCAAGGATAGTATGATACTACAAATTTTTATTTTTGTTTATCTTAGCCAATCCTCACCTAGTAGACTGGGCCAGATATAGTATGACTTGATGACTTTTGCACTTTTTTCGCTGGGCCCTTCAATTGGTTAAGAGTGTAATCTCTGCAGGTATTGCTGCTTTACCTTTACAGTACTATTACGAGCCAGCAGCAACCCCCTCTAGGCTTGTAATGGTGTTTGACACGTGACTAGCACTTATAAAACATTTTACTGAAATACGGATCAATTGGGGATTTGGTTGCCGATTTTGTAAGCAATTTTCCCCACCCAATTCCAAGCACCGATAAGGAACACTTTGGGGAGGATAAAAGGCTCTATTCGCAATTGTATGGTTGTAGTGCTGTGCTTTGGTGGACGTATTTCAAGTTAGGTACAGTACAGGTTGAATAATAGTTTTATTCGGTAACGGATATGGGGACAGAAAACTAAAGGGCTAAGTGCGTAAAGAAGGTCTGCGGATGGAACTTCAGGGAATATAACAACCAAAGGGAGTAGCTTCATTGTTGGAACGACTAGACCATTCAGTAATGTCACCTGTGCGCAGCCTGGTACTCATTTTTCCTTGCTGCGCGGATTTCCTGAGGTTGCCCTAGGCTCTGGAATTAGGAATAGCATATGGATAGCAAGCTGTTATTGATGTATTGTTTTTCTTCCATGTAGCCATGTTTATTCCTCGCCATGCTCACCATTTGTCCTTCTTCCTTGCCTAGAGTATAGATACTGATTGAATGGTGAAGTCAGAGTATAGTTAGCAAAGTAATATGAGCTCTTATACTCTTACGCTTTAGCCTGTTTTCTGACGCGGTGGTATGGTATGTGTGGATCAGTGGGCGTGAGCCCCGTACGAGCGTCCTCTCTAGATTGATGACTTTTTGGGTATAATTTCTCCTGTTTTATAGTGGGTACAGTTGTTGTTTCCTGTATATATCAAAACATGATATAAATCCTGTTCAATGATCATTGATATCTTTTGAGAAGGCAGCATTGTAGCCTTTATGTTCTGTTTGTGTCATATACCGGTAGAGTGGATATCCTCCTTAGTTGGGAAAAATGAAGAGGCCAGTAGTGCCAGAGTGTTAGGACGTTGTGTATGACAGTGTGATCGCGAGTTATAAATTTACTATGGGGAATCCCTTTAAACAAAAGCTTCACTCCAAAGAGCAACCCCTCAGCCTTTTTAAATTATCACGTGATACCTTGCTTATTGGACGGGACGATTTCGCTGATCTTTGCTACTAGACTGGCGGGGCAAAATTGAAGCTTGGCACTTTGCATAGGTATTGCCACCTTAAGTGTCCGGCTTCAACTCGGCCGCGCTGGTAGTGCCTAGAAGGTAAAACATAGCCTTCGTTTGGGGTAATTTGAGGTGCTTAAATATTTCTGCGATCCCAGTTTAACTGCGATCTTCCTTCCCATGGTTATGGTAGCGACAAGGTTGGTGCGGGCATGTATCAGAATAACTACTGTAAAGAACATGCACTAGAGCAGGAGCCGGAATAGTCAAGTGGTAGTGATGAAGCACCTCGAATACCTTCCGCAACACCCAGCCTGGTTGACCAAACAGGTGCGGCCTCGATTCTGCGTATGAATTGCAAGACTAGGTGTTAGCATAAATAGCTAAAGCTCTGCTCTAGGCTTTCGTTCTGGATCGTATCTTCTGCAGCGGTCTGCGGGGCGCTGACGGTCCTGATTTCTAAGAATCGTTGGCCGAGAGTGTTACTGAGGCACTCCGGGGCATTCGCCCCCGGGTGTGCTTCGGCATATCATGCGCATCTCTTGCGCCTGAACCCCGCTCCTGAGGATTCCACGGCTTTGGGTTAACATTTTCTGATTTGTTTACTTGAGCTCTTGCGTTTAGTCGCGGGATAAAGAAACGGGGGAGAAGATATTTTTTGCTCGGGTTTAGTTCGCAGAGGGTTTGCTGAGGGGAAACTTCCTTGCAGCTATTTCCTCCTCTTGCTGTGTCGCACTCCGCTACGAGGCGAGCAATGCTTCGGGCGAGCAGATCGGTCTGGCCTTTGGCCCCGAGTGGGCATAGGACTGCTGCTTATGGTGTGGCGTGAGGATGGAAGACTTTTACAATACTGTTAGGTTAGGAGAGTGTTTCAACCTTATGCTGAGGTTATCGACGAACAGCTCGAAAAATTCAACAAGCCTGTCAAATTCAATACAATGCGAAACAACATATATCATAACACCGTAAGTAAGCCATATTCGCCTCCTTGCAAACTCGAGAAACCCTCTCCCCCTCCGCCAAGCATAACCTACATAAAACCAAATCCCAGTCGAGCTCCCAGCTTCGCAAACATGGGCAGCACTCCTATTCCGTACTGCCCTTCGTAGTGTCGACCGGCACCTCTAGTCTCTCTGAACTTTCGTCTTCGCCTTGGAAGCACATACAACTGCAACTACAAGCGAGACTCAAGGCCTAATGAACCCTGATGACTGAGTGTTTCACAAAAGGACAGATGGACCCGAGGGGGTAGTAGATGAGATTTTAGGCGCAGTAGCACAGGAGGAACCAGAGCGTGCGGTGGAGTGGAGTTGGCATACTAGGTTGGAGATTAGAGCTTTTGTGAGTGGATGGGGGAGGGGAACTGTTCCGCTTAGGCCGGTGAGTGATGCTCTGATATTATCCTTTCATTCTTAGGCCGCAGAGAACAGAGTGAATGCATCACCGTGCACGGACAAGAGGCCTATTTCCTAGAGGGGGGGTTCGGTGAATGACTCTTCTGATGTCAGAGATTTTAAGGCTGCTAAAGGCAGGGCATCATATGTGATCACTCGACAGTTGACTGGATGCCTAACAATAAGGCTCCCAGTACTATTCGCTAACTCATAAGGTATCCGGGAATAGAAAAAGTCTCTTGGCGCTAAGTCTATGGCCATATCGTATATGAGGGCTTCTTTCACTGCATGAAATCTCCTGGTAGCGATAGACTGCGTTTGCTATACCGGATAATAATGCTCTCTTGGCTCCAAATAGTTTTCTCTATTTCCAAATATTTTACGAATTAGAAAGTATGGGCACTGGGGATCTAGAACTTTCCAAATGCGCCTACAGCTTACTATGTAGCAAGGGAGAAGCAGACGATTTCTGTATACCGCTATAACACTTAGATGTCGGCAGACCGCGACAAGGCTACAAAGCACCTGCCTAGGGAGGGACAAGCCCACCCCTCTGCAAAGCCATAATTCTATAAAACCATAAGCTTTCACAACTCCTCCCCTTCGCCCCCCTCCCTACTCCCCCCTCGATGGTATCTAGATGTCATAACGCCTATTCAGAATCTATTCCTCTCTCATTCGCCTTCTTCCCTCCCTGGCTACAGCTGTCTTAAGCAGCAATGACAGAATTTTCACCAAGAGCAGTTTATCCAGACCTGTCCGTTTGCCCTGCGGATGAGAAATTCAAGGACTGGGTCCGCCAGGAGGTCAGCTCCTTCGGCGGGGGCAGCACATATATGGATCTCGACATATTCAACCTGGCAGAAGACATCCTCGAGGGCACCGCGATCGAAAGCAACATCGTAGCGTTCAACTCCGTCATCGCTTGGCGCACAAAAAAACAAGACGAGATTATGGCTCTGGTAAACCAACTAGTTGAGCTGGATATAATCCCTGAATCGGCCGCGCATTCCCCGATTCAGTTATTGCCGATTTCTAAGGCGGCGTATCACAATCGGGTGACCATGATCAAGCTTGTGCCCGAGTTACTCGATAGGTTTGAGATCCCTGAGGCGCAGGACGAGTTACAAACCAAGTTTAATGCACCGCTATATTGGTTCGCGATTGTCCTGGCCAGATCGAGGCTCGAGGCCCCATTCAAGTGCGAGTTGAAGAAGGTAATGAGTGCGCTTGTGGATCTTGGGATAGCGAAAGTGCCGAAACCGTGGGAGAAAGATGAGTGGATTTCAAAGATGACGGCGGATACGGAGTTGCAGGATGAGACGTTGTACCTCGGCGCGGACGAGATAACTAAAGACATGATAAAGCGGAAACCTTATTTTGGGTGGAGGTTGCCTCCCTACGACGTTTGCGAAGTCACCGAGGGAACAGAGGACGAGGCGAAGGAGGCCGCGGTGGTCGTTACAAGGGATTTGGATGATGACGAGGAGCATGAGGATTCGACTACGGTGGGGTTTGCTGATATTGGGGATAGGAAAAGAGGAGGAACGCGAGCAGGAGTAAGGGGCACGCTGAGAGATATTGGACTGGTTATTACTATGTTGGCGTTTTTCATCATGCTTAATGGGGCTGAGGGGCCGTTTGCTTTATTGGGGGGAATCGAGAGGGTGCTGCGCAGGGTGGGCTATTGGACAAGCTCCATTGGGAAGGAGAAATTGACATTGACGTCGTCGCAAGACTAGCCGTGTTGCTCATTTCATTTGGTTCCAGTTTCTTTCCTGATTCCACTTTCTTATTTGGGGATGGGTACGGCATGATGGCGAGGAGTTTAGTAGTATGGATGCATATGCGTAGAGTTTGGTATATCAACCTGATCTCTTTTAATGATTGAAGTGTGCTATTAAACATGTTGTCTCCGAGGGTGCTGTTCTGAATGAAATCATATTACCTCTGCCGTGAATTCATTGATCTTTGCCAGATTCAGCTGCACTTTTCCAACTTCCACCTATCCAAAAACCGAGCACCTAATCAAATCCTATCAATGCTTCTTCCGCTCTAGTTGTCAACTCTACTTTTCCACATATTGGCGCCCATATACTCCCAACCACCACAAGCGGGCTCACTGGGGGATTCCATCCCCTAGTGGGGTAGTAGAAATTGAGGGGTCCTTCTCTTCCTGACACTAATACCTGGTAGCAGGAGAAGTAATAGAGAGAACCCCAACACTACATTTAAGCAAATAAAAGTCTTGAAGATAGACTACCTCTACATCTTTTACGGATGAAGGAATTCCTTATTATGAATACACTCCCTGGCCTCAAATTCAGACTCTTTTGCGGAATCTGAGTTTGTGTCTCTATGTTATATCCTTCAGGTTTACTACATACCTGGGAAGAGAGCGGGGTAGGGGAAGTGAGGGCGGACAAAGATCCAATGTCTGACCTCCGGCATCAGACCCTAGCTCCTCCTCTGCAATCGCCCCTCTACCCCCTCCCCTCTGGGGACATGGTGTGCTTTTTTTATATAAAAATTCTCTCTCAGGGAGGTAATTATCGTCCTTGAGCAGAATAGGACTTGGAAACCTAAGAAGACTAAGTTTGAAGGGACCATGATATTATACTATCAGGCCGTGGTTCTGGTGTGAAGCGTTATTCTACTTTAAGTGTTATATTGGCTAGGTGAGGGGGGGGGTTGAGGACGGGCAGAATAGGCTAGAGTATTGTGAGAGGTGTTGGGGCCGAGAGCCTAGAGAGGCTACCGTATCTGGCGAGTATAAATGTACTAGTATAATGGAGGAGCGTTACACTATCCATAGCCCATAATAACCTTACCCAAGGCACCACACCCTTAATATCAAACGTTATGAATCTTACAGCCGTGTAAGGAAGAAATTCTGTGCGCTGAGTGTCGAGTGATGACCTGTGGTTGTAAAGGTTATGTACGGAGGAAGATGGGTCTTGAGTTTTGGGTGGTTTTCATGGTCCCCGGCCCCCACTGTTTGAGCTCGCAATTTTCCGATTTGGCTGAGGTGTGCCAGTGGCCACAGCCGGGGTCCCGGGGGAGAGACAAACGCCGATCCAAAATAGTGCTCCAATAGATTAGGGCATAAGCCAGTTTAGCACAGGTTCTCGAGTTTATGAAAGTAAGAAGACACAAAAAGCATAAACGCCTATGTCCGAGTGTCCAAGCAGTGATAATGTATATACAACGCATCCCACCCAGCCAACCTAAACCGCTATCCGCACCCAATCATCGTTTCCCTTTCTTTTTGTCCTTCTTTTCCCTTTTCTCCTTCTTCTCCACAGCACCTCCACTCGGCCCGCCAGCATCCATGCCCATGTCTTTCATCATCTCCTTAAATATATCATCGCTCACGCCCCCACCAGTCAAGGCCGCCGAATGCGTGGGCAAAATCGTGCCCATCTTCCACCCTCTCGGGACAGCAGGAGGCTCCGGCGGCTTCCCATCCGTTGGGAAATTCGGAATCCGAAGCCTCAGTGGATCTCCCGGCCTCGTTGGATTCGCCTTCAAAAACTCTCCGATGGTCCTAAACAGCAAGAACTTGTTCTTGATGTTTCCAGTTGGCTTTCCATCCGCTTTAAACAATATCCTTACACGGCCCGGGTTCGCCCAGTCTTTTGGATGCGTCTTTCCAGGCTCGAACACGGTTTTTAGGGATAGGTATGCACATGCGTCGACAATGTTGCGGGCGAGTGGGTTGGGTATTGCGTGGGTTTTATCTACACGACGGCCCTGGGCACGGGACCGAGTGCTATCGAAGTATACTGGGTAGAGGCATTGGTAAGTCTTGTAGGAGCTCTCGTCCGCAGAGACGTATTGGGTCTGGGGGTGGTTGGGTCCGTTTATTCCGTAGGGGATTGCAGTCGGGTCCATTAGGGTTGGGTTCGCAGCTGCGGCTGCGCGGGGGTCGAAGAGGGAGATGTCCATTTCTTCGGGGTCAGAGTCTTCGACTTCTTCCATTTTGACGTTTCGTGACATTTCTTTCTTCCGCTGGATTTGTATGGTCTGGAGGCGAATTGGTTTGGAGGGATGAGAATGGAGTTTATGGTGGTGGTATAATAGGTGGGGGATCAGGGAACAGGAGGCTCGGATGGTTGGTTGTTGGAAGAACGCTTGGCGTGCTGATTAGGACCCAATGGCTCTCCGGGACAACATTCAACTTGGAAATACAAACTGCAACGGAACACCTATCCCACGCCTACCGCCGAGATCACTAAAAGCAAAACATCATGAACGCCGAAGAAAAGGACCTCCAGATAAACCCCGTTGTCCCTGAAAATGTCATCCACAATACAAAGGTTTGCCCACATTCTCTTTTTCATCTCCGTTTTCTAGGCCTCCTTTACTAACCCCCCGCCAGACAATCACCGACATCCGTTCCCTCACCTCTTCAGTATTCGGTATCGCTGCCGGTATCCTAGGCCTAGAGTCGTACTCAGGCTTCATCTTCTACCTCCTCGGCTCCTCCATCGTCTCGATACTGATGGTAGTCTTCCTTGCGGACGGGAAACCACAAAACTATTTCCGGGACGCGAGTGAGATATGGACTACAGAGGTGTTTAGCGGGAGCAGCCTCTCGTCGTTCATTTTGACTTGGACGCTCTTTTTCGGGCTATTACGGGCTTAGGGAGAAGGGAAACAAATTGGGAAAGGGGAAACGGGGATAAGGTGGTATTGAAGGGGGTTTTTTTTCCCCCCTAAATACTTATTTGGGAAATTGGCGTCGTGAGGATCGTTAGAGGGTGAAGTATTGTAATTCTCCTACCTTTTCCTTTGCTAGATGGTTCTTACCGACTTTTGAGAGGATGAGGGTGCACGTTCGATACCTTGTAGTGCTTTCGATCTTTAAGAATATAATGCTGTACTGGTAGAGAAAGCTTGCCTTGTATGATAGTAGTTCACATTCCTATGATAGCACGTTATCAATATCAAAATAACGAATCATAATACTATTATACCAGAATACTATCTAAACGCTCTCATAAATTTCCATACCTTGCATCAGGCTCCGAAAGGATATTATCTTACTATACCATAAAGGCTCATTGCTATGATAACATAAAATTGTTTAAGAGCTAGGACAACCCAGATGAGATTGATAAGATCAGATAAGATAGGTGTATTCTTTCTTACAACCCGATCAACGTTCCAACAAGTCTCAAGCTCCAACTCAACACAACCACCGCACCAAATCCAACTTTTCCCCCCAATCCTACTTTAGGACTACACAAATACTCTCTAAATTATCAGATCATGTCCACAGCCCCTCCGCTCACCACTGCCCCTACTGCTGCGCCAATAAAGGTTGACCGTCGGCGCACAACCCCCTTCCTGCTGAAGCTCTTCTACAGACAAGGCGGTTTCCACCGGTTCGATTACCCCATCCCCCTTATCTTCCCCCTCGCAAGCACAATCCAGCTGACCAAAAAAATGCTATAAAACAGCCTAGATGACTTCCATGCACACTCCCAACCCCGCGAGCACGTTACAATCTACACCTGGCGCGACTGCACCCTCAGCGAACTAAGCATGCTCCTCTCGCAGGCGCTGCCAAACATCTGCCCACCCCGTTCTCGTTGTGGCTTCCGGCTTATATTTGCGGACACGCGGTACAACACGACGCGCTACACATCAAAAGACCTAGGCGCGGTGGTGCCGAATGGCGACGCGGGGCTGGAAAATGTTGGCCGGAAGACGCTCAGTGAGGTTTCATTTGTCGTAGGGGATTGGATCGACGTGTGTATTTACCCCGAGGGCCACGGCGGGGTTGGAGCTACGGGGAATGGCAGGAGCGGGTTCGGAGGAGGCAGGGGTGGGGTTTTGGGTGGGCCCCGGGAAAATGGATTTGGTGGATTCAGAGTTCGTGGAGGTGCACGTGGGGCCGCCATGGGTGGGGTTAGTGTTCCGAGCGGTGAATGGAGAAGGGGTGAGAGGGTTGAGGATAATGTTCCGTTGCAGGAAGGGGGTGGTGGTGGTGGCGGCGGCGGGAGGAGGGATACTGTTGCTGTAGGCAGAGGTGGTGGTGGCGGATACGGCAGACGTGGTGGAGGAGGAGGCAGAGATCGCAGGTATAGGGATTAGACAACGAACGCACTATCAGGGTGGCCCGGCGTGGTCGGGTCGCTGTATTTCTAAGGGATGCTTTCCCTCCTCACCTGTCCTTCTCTTTTTAACCGCTTCATTGTAATGTAGAGTATTGCTACTGGATCTGGTTGGGGTTTATTTTTTTGTCTTTTTCACGTCTCAAAATTGCGCTTTGGGGGTGGACCTGTTTTGTTGCCTTCCGCCAGTACTAGTAAGTTATCTTTCTGTCATAGAGACCAACATGTAGCTCCAGACATTTAACGGTAGCTACCGTACAGTGCTGTACAGGTAGAAACCTCAAGACCATTCTAGCCTCTATCGAGAATGGGGGGGGGGATATGTCTCCTGTAGACCAATACTATACCCACGTTTCTACTATCCTCTACAATTCAACCCGACTCCGACATCAGAATTTACCAAGAGTCTTACAAGCAGAACCAATTATTAATTACCGTTATATCCCTCATCCCTCAGAAAGCCCAACTCTAGGGTCCCAGCCCTCACGCACCAAACTAGAGCCTGCCTCCCATACTGCGGACCCCCCATTTACCATGATCACAACACAGGCCAAAACCAAACCCAGCCCAGCCCAATAAATGGCAGTCTAAAGTGCTTCTTCTCCCCTTACCTAATCTCACGCGTAACGTATCATAATTCACGTGCTGCCAAGCCGCTGCGCGTCAACCAAATGTTTCCTTCCCTTCCCTACCACTAACTCCGACATTAAGTTCACACTATCTCCCCCGTCCATCAAAAAACGCCAAACCCTTCCATTCCCCCTCTCCCCCCAAAGAACCAAAAAGAACCAAGGAGACACATCCACCTCTACAAAATACCAAAACACACACCCCACTATAACGAAAACTCAAAAATGACCCTCTACGGTTGCCCCCGGGAAGTCTACCACCCTCTAAGCTCCCGTGCGGAGCCCACTGCAGTTCTGTTCTACGAATCTAGTGACGACGATGATGGAGACCTGGTCGGCTTGGTTGGGAATAAAACCCCACCAGCGGCTTCTCCGAAGTCGTCCCCGAAGAAAATAGTTCCCAGCGCAGGCGCTGCTCCTCCACCAGCTGTGAAGACGAACGGGAATGCGCAGGTGCAGGAGGGGGAGGAAGTAGCAACGCCTGGGAATAGTGGTAAGAAGGAATTGGGGGGCGGACTGGTTGTCCCGCCAAGTGCTAGTAGGAAGCAAATTGGGATGGGAGGACTGGGGCTTGGAGTGGTGGTTAGGCCTGAGAATACGTTTGGGGGTCGGAGTCCCTTTCGGAAGGGTAAGGGGAGGGGGTGTGATGCTCGGGGTAGAGGGAAGAAGGAGGATGCGGGGAACGTGGATGATGAGGAAGAGGAGGAGGAAGTGGAGAGGAGGGTGAGGATTCCTGGGAGTTTTGATTTTGACGATTAGATGAATGGATGGATGGGTAGGGGATGAGACGAATTAGAGGTTCGAGTCAATTGCTCGTTGTACTGCACTATAGTGCTCTGTGCTGTATGCCTTGGTGTTGGGAGAGGGCTTTTTCTTTCCGTGGATTATTGGCTGGGGGATCTGGTGTCGGTGCGTAGTGACAGCGATGCTGTACTGTATGATATCATGAGTGATGTTTTAAGGGTTCACGATCAAAAAAGGAGAGATTCCATTAGCGGTTCACTAAGACCGAAGGTGAAAAAAATGATGAAACAAGATCGAAAAGGCCTTTTCTAGGACCGAGCTCAGCTAGCCATCTCCTAATTACAATTCATCCCCACTACGGCCTTTCCTCTTTTGTCTCCCCGCCTCCAGCTTAGGCCTCTGTCAGGTGAGTAACAAGTCCAGACAATATGGCAATTCTCATATCACTGCCCTCAGCATCAGTATCCATCCCTCCTTCCTCAACCTCCGCGGGCGCCGGCTTCAAGAGCCCACTCTCATCCAACAACCACCCCCTCTCTGCAACATACTCCTGCAACCCGGGCTCGTCACCCTTAAAGCCCAAGTAAACGGCAGCGTGAACTGGTGAAATACTCGAGTACGCCTTCGACAACAATACCACCGTCTTCTGTCGATAATAGTCCTTGAAGCGGACGACAAGGGGGCTGACGTGCTCGGACCAAGGAGCGGAATCGATAACGGTGTAGGTCTCGGCGTAGTTCCTGGTGTAGAGGAAGCGAAGGAGTGTGTATGTACTGATTAGCAGCGGGTCGGATTGGAGTGCTGGCACAGGGATACGCTTGCTGAGGAAGCGTGCTTCATTTCTGTTTGTGGGAGGCTTTGTGTTAGCTTTTGTCAGCTATGAGGAAGTGAGGGGGGGTTACAAGTCATCGCAAAGGAAAAGGGCGAAGAAGTAGATGCTATAGAAGTTTGATAGAAGGATGGCAGAGTCTGGTGAGAAGGGGGCTAAAGCTGCTTCTGTCTCTAGATCCGCGAGTATCTCGACAATGGTGGAGGGTATTTCGGAGGAGGATGCGAGGGCAGAAAGGTAAGGCAGGGAGAGTTTTGGATTTCCCAGAGGCATGGCTCTGGATAGTTTTTGTTGAATGCGGGGCCGAGGAAGTTTTTTGCTAGATTTTTGGGGGGAGCTTTCGACAGGGCTTGGTTTGTTGCTCGACTTTGTTTCTATGTATGATATTATGATAGTCTATGATATATTAGTTGTGGCAGATCGTTGGAGTCGAGAAGCTTAGTGGGGCAGCAAGCAAGCGAATGGCGGCACGTGGATATAGGTATGATACCCGGAAGAGTCGGGGTTGAGGCTGAACCTGAGACTTAACATTTCCCCGGCATATCATGTGATGCAGAGGACACTTGCTCATGACAACGCGTACCCTGGGCCTGAGCGTACTCGCCATACCGGTCCATGCGAAGAGGACAACTTCCCAATGAGCCCAAAAGCTCCCAGAAAGTTAAGAACTGCTTGTTGCGAATAACACGCAACAGCCCTCCCCCTTTCAACTCCACCACTTTTCCTCAATCATGTCGTCCATGGAGGCACTCCTCAAGGACGAGTCCACGAGGAATATCCGCAGACTACTGAAAGTAGTTATTCTTATTACTATTGCTGGTGCTGCTGTTTCAAGTCGGTTGTTTTCTGTTATACGTAAGCTTTTACCTGATAAGAGCCCCTTTGTTTTGAAGATTGTGTTTTTTTGCTTGTTTGGATGAGAGAATTGGTGCTAATTGTGACTTAGGATTTGAAAGTATTATTCATGAATGTGGGAATCCCCCCGCCATTTAATTGAGACAATTGGGTCTTGGAGGAACTATCAGTTTTGGTAGTGGTACTGGTGACCTGAATGTGGAAAGCTAACGACACTCTAGTTGATCCATGGTTTAACTTCCGCGCCTCAAAATACCTCGTCAAGAATGGGTTTTACAATTTCTGGGACTGGTTTGATGATCGTATGCCCTCCTATTCTTGATACTATGTTCGGTTTACTGCGCTCTACCTTGTGCGGATTTCTTACTTTTGCGTGGTCTCTAGGAACATGGCATCCCCTTGGTCGTGTTACCGGGGGAACTCTCTACCCAGGTCTCATGGTGACCTCCGGTGCAATTTACCACATCCTTCGTATGCTCTCTATGCCAGTCGACATCCGGAATATCTGTGTTCTCCTCGCCCCAGCATTCTCTGGTCTCACGGCCCTCGCAACATACCTATTTACCAAGGAAATGAAGGATGAGTCCGCAGGTCTACTCGCTGCGGCATTTATTGGCATTGCGCCCGGTTACATTTCTCGTTCCGTTGCAGGTTCATACGACAACGAGGCAATTGCTATCTTCTTGTTGATGTTCACCTTCTACCTCTGGATCAAGGCATTGAAGGATGGCAGCGCTTTCTGGGGTGCTCTTTGCGCACTGTTTTACTTTTACATGGTCGCTGCCTGGGGTGGATATGTTTTCATTACGAACATGATTCCTCTGCATGCGTTTGTGCTGGTCCTGATGGGCAGATACTCACCGAGGCTGTACGTCGCATACACAAGCTGGTTCGCTCTCGGGACGTTGGGCAGTATGCAGATCCCGTTTGTCGGCTTCTTACCTATTAGATCTTCCGAGCATATGGCTGCGCTTGGTATAACCTTCCGAATGCCTCGCTTCTGGCCTAGTGGTTGGCTAATGCATCTGCAGGTGTTTTCGGACTTCTTCAGCTTGTTGGATTCGTCGAATTCGTCCGATACCAGGTTCCATCTCGCCAGTTTAAGACATTGCTCAAGGCTTTGATCTTTATCGTCTTCGCATTGTCTTCTGCTCTACTTGTGCTTCTTACAGTTTCCGGGGTTATTGCACCCTGGTCTGGTCGATTCTATTCACTTTGGGATACTGGTTACGCCAAGATCCACATTCCTATCATTGCATCTGTCTCGGAACATCAACCTACCGCATGGCCTGCTTTCTTCTTTGACTTGGAAATGCTTATCTGGCTATTCCCTGCCGGTATCTACATGTGTTTCAGCACTCTTCAGGACCACCATGTCTTTGTTATCATCTATGGTATCATGGCCAGCTACTTTGCTGGTGTAATGGTTCGTTTGATGTTGACTTTGACTCCTGTTGTCTGTGTTTCTGCTGCCATTGCTCTGTCAAACATCCTGGATGTTTACCTTTCAATCAAGACTCCTGCAGCTCCCACGGCGGGTGTCCCAGGTGTTGATGACAGGAAGGAGAAGAAGCCCCGCGTCAACATTCTCAGCGCTGGCAAAGAGTCCATTGTTGGGATTTACTCCAAGGCTTCCAACATTGCTGTTGTTGCTGCCTTTAGCATCTACCTCTTTGTTTTCGTTCTTCATTGCACTTGGGTCACCTCCAATGCTTACTCCTCGCCATCTGTCGTTTTGTCGTCTAGATTACCTGACGGATCGCAACACATCATTGACGATTACCGCGAAGCTTATTACTGGCTTAGGAAGAATACCCCTGATGATGCTAAGATTATGAGCTGGTGGGATTACGGCTACCAGATCGGTGGTATGGCTGACCGCACCACTTTAGTTGACAACAACACTTGGAACAATACCCATATTGCTACCGTTGGTAAAGCTATGAGCTCCCGCGAGGAAGTTGCATATCCTATCTTGAGGCAGCACGACGTTGACTACGTTCTCGTCATCTTCGGTGGTCTTTTGGGGTACTCTGGTGATGACATCAACAAGGTACCATCCTCCCTTTCCCCATTACCTAAGCCCCACTAACACATCCAGTTCCTCTGGATGATTCGTATCGCGGAAGGTGTCTGGCCCAACGAAGTTAAAGAACGCGACTTCTTCACCCCTCGCGGAGAATACCGCGTCGACGACGCTGCCACCGATACGATGAAGAACTCCTTAATGTACAAGATGTCATACTACAACTACCAATCCCTCTTCCCCGCCGGCCAAGCCCAGGACCGCGTCCGAAATGCAAAACTCCCAGCTGTTGGCCCTACTCTGAGTATTTTGGATGAAGCTTTCACTAGCGAGAACTGGATTGTGAGAATTTACAAGGTGAAAGATTTAGACAACCTTGGTCGTGATCACGTTTCCGCTGCCGCGTTCGATGCAGGTAAGAAGAAGAGTAAACGGACGAAGGCTGGCAAGGGCGCACAGAGGAGGTTGAGGGTTGTTTAGAATTTTTCTTATACCTTTTTTGTTGTGATTTTTTGTCGGGTTTTCTTTTTAACTGTATTGGTTCGGGATGGGATGAATGGATGGAGCCGGATACCTGCTTGAATTGCAGCAACTACTTTTTTGTTCTCTTGTTCTAACTCTATTCTTGCTTTTGGTTAGATGGATGGTGTGGACGGGGAAAATTAAAAAAGTAAAAAATTAAAGTTGAGTGTTGGCGATTGCAAGTTTGTGGTTGTGGGGGGTGGAAGCGTCATCATACTACGATGAGAATAAATTCTGGTGTATGTGATCACAGACTATCACTCGGCCGAGTTTAACTGGATGAGTATGAAGGCGCGAGCGGAGAAAAACTTGTTTAGCGATCGCTGCGAGAACTATTACCTTACCCACTTGAGTCACTCCATCACGCGGTATGAGCGTCAACTTATCATCCGTTATAGCAGAAAGAAAAAAAAGAGTTAGAAAAAGGCAGCACATAAGGTACAAGACTCTCCCACATTGATCCCCACGCTCCCTCCCGGCAAACTCAATCTACCAGAAGGTAGAAAAGCTGCAGCCTACTTCTTCGAAGTCTTAATCTTCTTCTTCGCAGGACCGTCCTCACGAACTTCTATCTCCACATCCCTCATCTCCTCATCTTCCTCTTCGTCATCGTCATCCTCCTCTCCGCCGGGTCCATCCTCATCGTCACTCCCACCGGAGCTCTCATGCGCGCTATCGTACTCCTCGGCAACATCGCTCTCACTCTCGGCCTGAAAGTCCTCGTCAACGCTCTCCTCGTCCTCGTCGGCGGAGCCCCTAGCGGCAGCAACGTCGTCGTCGTCGTCCATGTCCTGGTCCTTGAGAGCCTGAGCGAGGAGTGCGCTGGAGTCATCAACAAGGTCATTCTTGATGCGCAGGTTCTTGCTCTTGAAGAAGTCCTCCAGCGAGGACTGCTCTTCGCGGTTGATGTTGTTGAATTGGTACTCACCACCGCCCTCGGACGACTTCAGTGAGACGGTCACGTCAAATGTTCTAGAGGCGGAGACACTACCTCCTACTCGCGACATAGTGATGTGTGCAATCTTGTCGAAGGTAATGAATACCGCAGGCTTCGGGACGAAGATGAAGGCTTTGTCCAGGCAGAAGAGGTGGCCCTCGTTGGCTTTGAGGGAGCACTTCACGCCGGATTGTTGGTGGTGGGAGGAGAAGTCCCTGCTTGGTGTGATTATGCGCTTGCCGGTTAGGCCTTTGAAGATCTGCGAGACGACTTGGTGCGCGGGGTTTTCGTAGTGCATTTGTAACTTGCCCGCGTACTTCTCGTTGAGGAGGTCTTCGGTTATGTTCAGGTCGAATTCCATGTCTTCTTCGCGCTTGAATTGCATTACCAGGAAGGGGTATTTGGTCTGTCCTTGGCGGAGGGGCGGGTCTAGGCCTATCACTATCATGTTATGCACATCATCCGGCTTCGGCAGGAGGAAGAACTTTTTGACGTTCTCGAATTGGATCTTGTAGTCGTAGGTTTTCCCACGTAGGCGGAAGGAGGACTCATACATGTCTATATCGTAACGACCTCTGCAAGTCCATTATTAGCATCGGTGGGATGAGGAGTGAGATGAGAACAAACCGAGGAGTGAGAAACAAGATATCCAGGAACGTAGCATAGGTATCTCCCGCCACCTCCCCGATATCGGCCTTCTCCTTAAGCGTATCATAAAACAGGTTCGCAGCACTCATCTCTTTCTCTTCGCCTTCAGCATCGCTACCGGCATCTTCATCCCCCTTCTTTACAGTCCCTGGAACATAAAACCTCATCTCAACAAGCTGGTCTAGTTGCGCGGCAGCCTTCTTCTTCTTCTTATTCCCAGCCTCGTCCGTTCCACCGCCGCCCGCATCAGCAGTGGCAAACTCGACCGCAACCTCATTCTTCCCGGCAAGATTCGAATTCGACACTTCGGCGAAGGGGATTTCGAAAGCGGGCTTGTTGGCAACATTAAAGTACAATTCCGACTTTGAAAACTCGGCCTTGCCCCAGTTCCAACCCTTCAGGGCGTGCTCGCGGTGCTCGAGGTTGACCTTGTAGTATGCTTTCAGGCATTCCTTGACTCTGTCCAGGTCCTAGTGTAGTGGTTTCGCCACCGTGTTAACACGCATTTTAGAATAGGGATGGTGAAGAGGGATGCATGGTAACATACATCAAGCTCAAACCCATCCAACTGCACAATCCCCATGGTTCGCGTGAAGAGCTTCAATTCGTACCCGCGCGCCGCGCGGCTCCATTGTGCCGTACTCAGCTCTGTATTTGCCATCTTCCAGATCTCGCCGGTGGTCGGACGCCAGCCCATTCCGCTTGGGGCGAAGCGGAAACGACCAGGCGTGCGGGAGAGGTCGAGAAAGATGTTTTCGAAGGTCTCGATGTCCGACGGCATTTTGGTATGAGGGGCGGTATTATTATTATTATCTCCTGTTTTCTTCGCTCTGCGTATGTGTATTGGCTCCGGTGCGGAAGAAAGGTAGGGAAGGGGGGGAGAGGGGGTCGTAGAGAGAGACGGCGGAAAAGAAAGGTGCTAAAGAGTGAAAGTTTGGGGAGAACGCGAAAGTTGGAAGGTGCAGGGGTCAACAGTCTTGCCAAGACGGGCGGGTGCGTTTTGGGTTAAGTACCTTGCACTCGGGAACAGGCAGAAGAATTCCATGATTTGTTTACAGCACTAACCCGGCATGCTATCATACAAGAAGGGTCCGGAACTTGAGGGCGAAGAGTGGGGGTGGGTCAATTGGCTAAGACGGGTGGAGGAACGAAGACGGGGTATGATTGAATATAAAAAATTGATTACCTGTGTGGAATCGCACTCGAATAACTCAATCTGGCTCGATTCCATTTCTCTTGGAAAACAGAGTACGCTAGTATCACTCGGTCATGCTTGTACCCATAACTTTCACTTTCTCCCGAGCATTGGCCAAGGTTGCAGGAGTAGAAAAGAGGGACTTCATCTCTGTCCCTTCTATTAGTTAGGGGCTACTGCATTATACAAGTGCGCAGCTTTTAACTTTCACTAGTAATGCTTATCTATCATTTATTACACTCGTACTATGCTATGGCCTGTAAAATTTCCCATTGCCTACTCTGGAAAAGCTGAGATTGTGCTCGGCGGCCACAGTTATGGCATTTTGTCACACCGAAGCACTCGGGTACCATAGCTCAACGTCAGGCTCTTGAGGTTATCTCACTGGGCTTCCAAGTCAATCATGGTGTTATTTATAACGATTGCGAGAGTCGCTACTCTGAAGCATATCTTGTTATCTCCTAACTCTGGAGGAAAATGGTTTCGACTTTTAGCGGAGGTTTAATCTCCCAGAACATTGTGTCCCCCAAACATGCTCTAGAAGATAATATAAGGTTAGTAAAGCGCCAGAATCGGTGTCAACAGAGTGGCTATTAGTGTAGGTTGTTGACTCTAAGGGTAGTATACAAGACCTCTAATCGGTAGGGCAAGCCCCCAAAGCCATTGAAGACGGCGCAAGCTGATCAGCTAGAGCAACTGCACTGCATGCCAACCTCCAACCTCGGCACATCCCCACACCACCTTTCCGCATCTTTCACCTCCTCCCATCGGTCGGCAAATGGATTCTCAACTAGCTTGATCACATCGCCCAACACTCCCCTCTCGCCCTTCTGGTCTACTCTCTGAATGATCTCTTCAAGAACCCAATTCTTCGGAATGAACTTTGGATTAACCTTTTTCATCCTCTCCATTCTCTTTGCATCCTCTTTCTCCTCTAGCCGCTCCGCGTAGAGCTTCAGCCACTCGAGAATCTTCTCCGGTCCCTTCTGCACAATCGTGAGCATAGGCTTCGGCATAAAATCTTCCGCTGCCGCCAATTGGGCTTTTTCATCTTTCTTCATAAGTTCAAAAACTGGCAACTCGGAGAGGCGTCTAAAGAAGTGGCCAAAGTCGACCTGTGCGTCCTCAAGGGTATCCAGTAGCGGGGAGTAAACGTCATCCATATCTGTCTCCCGAAGCCCGGTAAACCCAAGGCGTGCCGCCATGAGTTGTCCGTATTCTGCGAGGAAAACAGATTTGTATTCTTCACCGACTTCCTCGATGATCTTCTCCGCGCGTTTGACTAGAGCTTCCGCGTCTGCTTCGGAGGTGAGACCTTCGTTTATGAAGGCCTCCGAGTCGAGCATTTCAGGAGTTGCGGCGAAGAGCTCGGCGAGGTCTTCTGCTAGGCGGACGAGGTTCCACCAGATTATTGTTGGCTGGTTTTTGTAGCAGTAGCGGAGCATGTGGTCGTCATGGTTTGGTGTGAATTTGGGGTTGAAGGTCTGTATTTTTAGTGTTCGTGGGAGAGATTTTAAAGGGGTTACATACATCCATGAAAGAGAACGGTCCAAAGTCAAGACTTAATCCCATGACGCTTGTATTATCAGTGTTCAAGACACCGTTCATAAAGCCGTAGGCCTGCCATTTAGCTACTGTCAGGGCATTCCTCCGGACAATCTCCCTGAACATATTTTCGTATCTATTTCTGACTCTTGCGCCGCGCACCGTATTCGACTCGTCTTCACCGTCTACTTGTGCCTTCTCCTTCATCCCTTCCATCCCCAGAACCTCCTCCCGGACGTAATCCGACAAAAGTCTCAAATTCTTCCTACCTCGCCTTGCTCTTAGAAGGTCAAAAGTCCCAATGCGAATCCAACTTTCAGCAAAACGGCATACAATTGCACAAGTCTCGACCTTCTCCCGAACAGCCTGATTACTGGGCAAAAGCGTCAAACTTAGCGCCCGTGTGCTTGGAATGCCGATGGAATATAAGTACTCGGACACAATAAACTCTCTGATACTGCTCCTTAGCACTGCCTTTCCGTCTGCGAATCTAGAATACGGCGTTTGCCCTGCCCCTTTGAGTTGGAGCTCGTATCGATTTTTAGTTTCTGGATTGGTGGCTTCAAAAAGCGAGATTGCTCGACCGTCGCCTAACTGACCCGCCCACTGCCCAAACTGCCAGCCGCCGTAACATTGTGCCCATGGGTAGGATATATCTTCGAAGCCGCCATTCCCGGAAACTAATTTGAGAAATTCCGGTTTTGCGGGTTCTGTACGAGCGAGACCGATAGAATGGAGTGCTAGCGGTGATGTAGCTAGAAGCTCGGGGTTATCTTCTACTGGGTCAGGACGAACATATGTGTATAACCCGCCTTTTACCATGCGCGGACCGAGTTGTGAGCGGGTTGCTTCTGCGGAGGATTCGGGGGTGGGGAATTGAGGGTCGGCTAAAGGAGGGTTAGTTTTCGAGTTTGACGGGGGGGGTAGGGAGGTTACGTGGGAGCTTTATGGTGAAGACATTTGATTTTGGAAGATCATGGAGGGTAACGCCTGTTGGTTCTGAGTGGGACATGGCCAGAAATCTGTGCGGTATTACTGTAGAAAGACCAGGCCTTATGCAGCGACTTATGGCAGAGAGGAGCATGAGCTTGTGGATCGAGACTTATAGTTTGCAAGGAAGAAAGGGGAAGGGGAGGGGAGAGGGAGATGTGAGGGGAAGAGGGATTGTTAAAATAAGCTACCGGTGGTGTGTAGGATCCGACAGGTGATATTTCTAGGATTGGGTAGATAAGCCTGGCTGCCGCCACACCGAGGTTTCGATTCTTCCGAGGGCTCATTGATTAGGCATTGTGCGGTTGCTTGACGGGGGGGGGGTGAATCAAGTGGGTGGCGTGGGGGGTTGGGCTGAATGCAAGTTTGGTTAGAGTTGAACGGGGTGTTGCGGCCTGTGTCAGGAAGGGGAGGGGGAGGCGGCCTCAAGAGTCAAGGGGGGTCAACAGAGGAAATCCACGCCCAGCCAACCAAACCAACCAACCAACCGGGGGAAATGGGCGGACGCAGGAAAAACCCCTTGGCTTACTTATGCTTCGGAGCATGCACATCATTCAGCAGCGTTTAAAGGGGTACTGTACTACTCGTACTAGTAGTACCATACTCAAGTATAGGCACTCAGGTATGAAATATGATGCTGCATCAATAGCGCCCGCTGCGGGTTCTGATTGAGATTCATGGAAGACGGTGTATTTTTCTTTCATATACTACTACTTGTATCTTAGACAATGCTCCCAGTCGCCCAGCCGGACGGCTGTCGTCCTCGTCCGGCGGCCGTCGACGGCAGTCCGACTGCCACCCCTGGTAGGACGCTCGTTTGTCTCGTTGCGCACTTTTGCGTGTCTGTAGTCGACGGCCGTCCGCCCTGTCCAAGGACGAGATAGTCTCGTCCTTCGTCGTCCTCACCCCGTCTTGGACGGATGGGACGGCTGGAAGCACACTCGTCCAAAGCGTCAATACATACTCGAGTGCAAATGTGGGCAGTGAGGATGTGATGGTCTGTAGCATCTTCACTATATCCAGCAGCCGCAGTTCTCGTCCACCAATAACCTTTTTCTGCTCTTCAAAGGCCCGTAATATTCCCTCTGGAACCCTTTCCATTCCGCCAACGATCTGCCTCAGCAAGGAACCCAGAATACTGGCCACTGACTGCTCCTTTCGGATACTTTTCCAGTGCGCAAGTAGAGAACCCACTTGTTTCCATCCTTCTCTTCCTTATCTTACCTTACCTTATCTTATCTAAGCTTATCTTAAATCTAATCAGATCAACAGAGCCACAATTATTTTCACGAAATTACCGCCCTGCGAAATCTACGTCTCTCACGTCTCCCCCAATCTTTTCCTGTCCAACAATCTTTTCCAGCAACCCCCCACCCTTTTTTCAATTTTTTTTTCAAAAAAAAAATCCATTTAATCACCTAATTATGCGTCTTCAAGTTCACGTTTTCCCAAGCGGCTCTCCTCCTACGGCTCCCGTGGCTTGTTCCTTTCTCGAAATCGCGTCGCCCACGCTTACTCTGGAAGCCCTTTGTATCTCCATATCCAATCGCTTCGAGAGGCTCTACCCCCATCGACCGTACGGCTAGGACCTACCCATTCCTTGCATTGTTTTCGTTTTTAACTCGCTAATTTTTGGTCTTGGTGGATTTAGACCGCTAAGAATCGACAAGATCCAGGATTCGAACGGCAATGACCTTGATCTGGGCTACCTCGTTTCAGATGTGTTCAGTGATAAGTTAGAGGATAATCTAAACTCGATCGTTCGCGTTCTACAGGGATCTGATTCGCGCGAGTCTTCAATTCCTCCCGAGTCAAGTCTACGGCCCCAATTTGCACGAAAGCGGAGAAGGCTGGGAAATAGTAATACCAGCCTGAAGCCGGCTCCTTCCTCCCACTCCTCCGAGTCCGAGCGGGAGCCGGCTCCATCCTCCCACTCCGAGAGAGGGAGGAGAAGAGAGAGGTTCCCGAAGAGGCCACGAGTAAGTGACTACAAGTCCCCCTCATGTACGGAGCGAACACAGGGGGATCGTGGGGCTGAGTTTCCGTTGCCAAGGACACTAAATCGTGTTCGCTCCGCACATGCGGGGGACTTGTACATGGTCCAGGACTCAATGGACGATCGGGAAGAGGGAGAGGAGTGTTGGGGGAAGGGGACTGGTCATGGTGCCGGGCAGGATGGTAGCGAGATGGTTGAAGTGGCTGCAACTCAGCAAAGCGGCCAATTGAGCCCTTCGTTGGGCAACAGAACCCCCGAAATCGCAATCACGGGGACGGTCGAACATCCAGGCCAAGTGCCTTTCATGGAAGTGAAGGAGGAAGATAAAGAGCAGGCAGAGGGGACCCAGGAAATACACTGCTCATCACCCCACCCCCCCCGGGAGCCCGGTTCCGCAGAACCTGACCACCGCTCTTCACCAACCCTACCCCCCAACCCCACCCAAAACATCGATACAGCGGCCAACGGGATTAGACGGAGCATATATGATATACCCACCTCCTCTTCCTCCGAGGATGAACCTTCGCTGCCGGTCTCTTCTCGGAGTGGGGGAAGACAACGCAATGACAAAGCGGCCGAGGCACGCGAGAGGGCAGATGAGGCAGAAAAGGATCGAGTAGCTAAGGAGAAGGAAGAAAAGGAACTAGCTAAGGAGAAGGCAGAAAGGGAACGACTAGCTAAGGAGAAGGCAGAGAAGGAACGACTAGCTAAGGAGAAGGCAGAGAAGGAACGACTAGCTAAGGAAAAGGCAGAGAAGGCAGAAAAGGAACGACTAGCCAAAGAGAAGGCAGAGGAAGCAGAAAGGGAACGACTAGCTAAGGAGAAGGCGGAAGCTGAAAAGAAAGAAAAGACCCGGAAACAGAGGCTTGCGCGCGCTGCGGCGAGAAGAACCCAAGCAGCCAAAGAACAGGCTGAAAAGCTCGAGCGCGAGAAGGCCGAGAGGCTTGAGAGGGAGAGGGCCGAAAAGGCCGAAAGACTTGATCGTGAGAAAGCCGAGAAAGCTGAGAAAGCCGAGAAAGCCGAGAGGGTCGCCCGGGAGAAGGCTGAAAAGACCGAAAGGCTCGCTCACTCATCTCAGGCTCTGGTGGCCGATCCCGAGTCACCGGTTCCAATTCCTAATCCAACGTTAAGGAGAAGCAATCTTAGGACCAAAATTCCCAAGGGTACGAGAAAACGGTCGTCGGTTTCCTTTGCTGAAGACCGGACTGAGATATCTTCGCCTATGCCCACTGGAAAAAGGGATACGCTGGCACCGGTTTTAGGATCGAAGGTCACTCCAATATTGCCTCCCGGCTACAGTGCGAATAAACTCGTTGCAGAGGCTGTCGTAATGAGGGCCCCAGCAAAGCCCCCTACCCCAGCTATGGAAACTGACTCCGAAGCCGGCTCAGAAGAGGAAACTAGCTCGGCATCGGACTCCGACTTTGGCCCTCCTCCGAAAACTATGCCTACCGCCACCTCTAGAAAACCCAGCAAGCCTAAAGCCACCATAGCTACCAAACCCTCTCCCCCCCCACAACCCTATAGATCCCTCACCGATCTGGAAAAAATGCCCATACCGGATGTGCACGACATACACTCCTCACAAGCACCAAATCCCTCCTCCTCCCTACCTCCTTCAGGCACGGTACGTAAAACACACGAAGACGATGACAGTAGCAGCGAAGAAAGCAGTGGGAGTAGCGAGAGTAGTGATGACGAAGAAGAAGAAGTAACAGGTAAGCAGGTGATTAACAGTGCGAAGAAGGCAGCCGCTACGCCAGCCAAGAAGGGAGGATTCTTATCGAATTTTTGGGGCAGTAAGGAGGGATAGGGGATGCAGGGGAGGAGGGGTGGGTGAGTTTTTCCTATCCCATAGTCCGTCGGGTGCTGCGCCCAAGAAATCTCGTTGAGAAAATGACGAGATCTGAGATTTACTTTTCCTTAATTGGGAATGGAATAATGGCATTTGGAGAATGTCCTTCCTTAACTGGAAATATGTTCCTTGGCGTTTCAAACTAAGACATATTCCACCGATTTCTTGGGCGCACCGATGGACTAAGGGATAGCATTTCTATCTAATTTTGTTGATATTGTGTTATCTTCTTGTTTTTGTTGGTCTGGAGAGGCGGTTTTGGCGTGGTTGCCGTGCTCCCAGCGACCGCTTCAGGGGAGAATCTAGAATACCGGTAGCCGGGCGGGGGGGGTGAGTTTAGTTGACACAATATATCATAGCCTTTAGTAATTCTGCTCGTATTATGATCGCTTTTTATGTGATCCCGTTCCGGGAGTATGGTTCGTGGGGAGAGTTGGTCACTGGATATCACTCGTCTCGGCAACTACGATCTTGGTGACAAAAGAACTTGACCCCCACCTAGTTTTCCATACAAAGTCGCCATTTTTAAAAGGTGCCTACTCAACACCATAACATTGGAAAAATCCAGTGATTTTTTAGATAGCACAGTCTAACGTGGAGATTCACATACTTGAACACCGGGTTACAGAAAACATGCTAGGAATTCCGGGTGCCAGGGTTCTAAGATGAGGGCCCAAAAACACTGCCAGGACAGTCAATTTGTATGATACGGGATTTCTACAGGGCAACCAAACTGGTTGGCTTCGCTTGCTTACTGCTAGTACTTGGCAGTGTGGAAAAAATTGTCAATTTTATAATAATGTTAAATTCTGTTGTCTACCCCCCCGCTGTGGGCGGCTAGACCAAACTTGTGTATTTTGTATGGAAAACCCGGTGGGAAAGAGGTCAATTTCTTTTTGTCGTATAATACTCGGGGGCGAATTAAGGATTCGGAAAGAGTGACGACCAATGGTTGCCCACACCACTTGGTCAGACTTTTTCATATCATAGCAGCCTTTATGATGTCAACCACGATAACATCACGAACCAACTATTCAATCTGGCCCAATATTTACAAACAATTATTACCCCCCCTTATGAATAGCAGTCATTCGGATAAGGGAGATTTCGGGAAGTCTTCGAAATGGGGGGGATAGTTGAAGGAATTGGGGTTCGCGATGGTTGATTTCAAGTAACCAAAGCTGACATTATTATGGTTTCTATGAAAAAGTCTTGCTGGCGGCGGGCGGGCAGCTATTTGCGCCTGAGTGCAGCAGCTGCTAATAAGCCGCATGAGAGTTAGGATTTTGCCGTCGAAAGAGCTTCTATACTCGAGTCTCGAGTACAGGTAGTCAGTCGACTAGACGAGCATAGTTTCTCTGCGGCAATGATCTGGTAGGGGGGGGGGGGGTCCCAAGGTTTGAAACACCTCTGGGGCTGGAAGCTGGGGTTGGGTGTTGGCCTTTTTGTATGATAGCTGGGGGGGGTTCCTTGGAATTGTGTAGCTTACCAAGAGGAGTTAAGCACTGCATAGCGCCGGCACGTCACAGTTGCTTCAGAATAGGGATGCACCTCCTGCCCAGTGCCCACCACCGAAGAGAGCACGGCCTTTCCAATAACTGTAGCTATCGTGATGGGATTAATTAAAAAGAACTCTCCCGTGTGTTGGTTCCGCCCACTCACACGCCGCGCTGAACTCACTCCACGGTCTCCTCCTAGCACAAAAAGCCTCCCTCACTTGACGAAATATTGCGTCAATGGTAAAAACGAAGGATCCACTACTGTAGCGAACCAGACGTCATATCAGCTCCATCCTAGTAGCCAGACAGTGTCTCAGCGGAGAACTTAAACCGCCCTTCCACCGGTTCTCTAATAAAACCTAAACCACCTGCTCTAGTTTTTCACAGCTTTTAAATCTCAACATCTCTCGGTGAGGTGATGCAGCAGTACTACTCTTTTAGTGTCGTCTTTTCGTCTACAAAATCTTTTTAAGCCGATTACCACTTTTACCACTGCTACTATCATACCTTGCAAACTCGTGTTGAGCACTTCTGCGGTCATGTCTTCTCCGAAATACGCGGAGGGTCAGAAGGTTGAGTATCACCCTATTGGAGGTGAGCATTCGCCTTTCCATTGATTGTCTAAACGAATTGATGGATGAGGTAGAGTGACTATCCGAACAGGCAGATCCGGAACCTCAACCAGTACCGGAAAGATCACTAGGGTCATAACAGAGCCCGAAGCCGCTGGCACCGCCCGTGTCACGGTGCATGCTTCTTTTCACGATCCCCGCTACGAGGTACGTTAGTCTCTCGCCATTTGTCCTTTCTATCAGAGACTTTGCGAAAAGACTCCGGATGCGAGGCAAAATGCAGTTACGGTCCAACCAGATTGCTAGGAAGATTTGACTCTGGAGATGCGAAATCGCAACAAAAGTCCCTAATACATCGAACGTTGCTAATGCTTGTTAGATCGAGAACGACAACACCGGGAAAAGGTCGGCTGTCAAGGAGGATAATATCGAGAGAGCTATTGAGTAAAAAAATGTGTTTTGCCCGCCAGTTTTTGCATCGTTTGGGATAAAGTAAATGTCGGTAGGAGGTTGCCTTGAGTGTGGTTGTGCCTGATTGTGAGTGAGGGATTGTGGAGTTTGACGGGGTTGCTGTTGATGTAAACCCTAGGAGGGTTCGATAGTGCTGAACTGCGAGATGTCTGGGTGGGGTCGTGGTGGCAGACGAATAACTGGGCGGTATTGGGGTGTTGTTTTACTCGTGTGGGATGATGGAATACGCTGGTGTTTTGCTAGATTGATTGTATGAAAAGGGGGGCTTTGAGAACCATGGTGGAGGGAAGGAGAGGAGCAGAGAACTAAATTTATTTAGAAGAGAGTCAATCCCCAGAAGTTTCTTTTTCCCCTCAACTTTTAAGTTACTTTTTTCTTAAGATTAAGTCTACTTCTTTTTGTCCTTATTCTGCTAGAGAGAACCCCCCCCCCCTTCAGCTCTGTACGCAAGCCTTTGTAGTTAATAGAAGTATCGACATCTGTGACAGTCTTGGAGATCCAATGCCCACAAAAAGACTTCTGGGCCAGAAGACGTCTGAGGGTACTCGAGTACAGTAGTAGTGACAATAAAAAGCCAATTGTGCCGTCTTGGGCGGTGGCAGGATACACTCGGTTAGGCCATGCCCCAGGATGCCCACCACTGACCCGGATCTCAAGTACAAGTATTACACGCTCTCAGATGCAAGGCTTAATCCGTGGACGTTAGGAATGGATGACCGCTCCCGAAGTGCAGATCAGCCTACTCATTGCGAAGGATGCTTTAGGACTCTTTATTTGCCAGAAGTATTAATGGCAATTCAATCATGGCGATGGCAGAACGGGTTAACCCCCTAGCCGGGTGCCGCAGCAGCAGTTGTCCTATACCCAAAGAAAGGGCAGAGGAGTTTAGATAACTTAGTATTCAGCGGTGGTCACTGAAATATGTTGGAAGTATTACTTCAATGTGATGGCGAGTATGAATATGTCGTATAGTTCGTAGAAGCAGGATCAGAGTTGTTCCGATGTCTATTATACATCGCTACTTGGGTGTCGGTCCATGGTATTTATACCCGTGCGAGGTATCATATCTATATACATGGCCAATGATCTGAGCCCCACTATTCCCCGCCGGGCATATCTCCGCCACATTGAAGCCATTTTTCCAACAATTTTGTCCGAGGTCACACACAGGCGGGAGATGAAATGCAGAATAATATGACAGTATTGATGAAAGAAAGAGAGCGAGTTGCTGTCTTGCTTGCTTGTATATAGGCGCGCGCGGGGCTACCCCACCTATCATACATATCATAGAATGGATATACATATATCAATATTATGATTCCTGTCATTTCCTAGATCCTCATGTCTAGCCAGGCAGCTGGCCCGGCAACCACAGTCAACCCGTCTTTACTTTCTCTTTGAGCCCGCATCTCTCCCATATAGAAATTCCGACAGGAATTGTTGAAACGACTGAGGTTGGTTGAGAAAGAAACAGGGGGGGGACATCCCCGGTTATCGATACAGGAAAGCATCAGCCACTATTTCCCAGGTTCACGCGACCTCACTCGCGGCCTCACTCGCCACTTTACCGGCTGATGTACTCCCTCATAGCCGACCATGCTGGATATGGAAGGACGCTCCAACAAAAATATTGTGTTGCGAGCCGAGTGATGAGTTGTGAGGGTAACAGCATTTCGACACTATTTTATATTGCTCTCTTATTGCTCTTGCTCCTGATATTAATGCCCCCACATAGAATACTTTGTGTTTCAGGATTATAGATTAGGGTGGCTCAAAGTAGACCTTAAAGAAGTGTTTGGTAGTAAGGAAAAAAAGAGGGATTATTCCTTCTCATGGTAAGAGGCAGCATTTACCTCTGGCACAGACTCATCTATCGCACAGCAGCTAAATAAGCAATATTTTGTGAGGAAAAGCGACTATCATGGCCACATAAATCGAGGCTAGTCTATGTATTGATTGTGCCATCATTGATAGAGATTATTATTCATGCTTCTGAAAGGCAATGTTAGGACTAAATAGAGTTAGGCATAGGATGTCTTCACCCTAGTTGGTCGAATGGAGAAACCTTGCTCAAGGTCAGCTAGTGAGATTAGAGTATGTGCTCTACACATACATGGTTTATTAGCCTCGGCAGTTCGAATTCGTTGATTAACCCGTACATCTGAAATACTCCCTCGAGATGTTCTATTCTGCATATCAATAAAGCCAGGGCGCAACTCCCAGAAGGATCACCTTTGCGCTCCTGACAAGCCCGCCAAATTTGGGATGGCTTAAAGGCTTGAACACGAGTATCCACTTTCTCGAATCTGATATCGACTGTGCTTAGGCTCTCACGGCAAGAAAAGGTCTCCCGGTTTCTTTGGACAAAGGCTATCTTGGAAATCCACGGGTTGCAGCAGCACAAGTGAATCACCGGGGGATAACTGATTGGTAAGGCGGCAATGGTCAACCCGAGAGTTGCCCATTCTCCCCTCACTGACTTGGCTGTTATATACTCGTCCTAGCCTATGCGCTTCCACAAGAGAAACGGTATAGCGGGAGCCGAGGAAATCCTCGACGAGGCATTTCTGGAATTCGTAATCCTCCTCCTCTACCCCTCTTCTACCATGTTCCAACGCGCAATAGTTCCGGATAAATGTCCTCTGCCCCACGATAAACAAACATCTCCCTCCCGCTCGGCCTCGCCGACAAGGTCGGTGAAGAAAATAGCCGTCCTAATAGGTAAAGGAAGAGTAGGCGTGGATTTTGTGCGAAAGATAGAAAAGGCTCTACCTGCACCATTGATGATGCTAAAATTCGCCATAAATTCTACGTGGGTGGGTGATATGCTGTACTGCCGTAAAATCTTGCGGAATCCACTGTTGGATTGTCGGCGGGAATCCGCTCGTCAGCCCATGGTGGGTTTAGTTTGGCAAGCTAGAAGAATTTCGAAAACGAGTCAATGAGGTCCAACCTCCTGGGGGTTGATCCTATGTGCCGGGGAAAGGTTAACCATTCTCAGGAGCTTTTGCCTCTGAACCCGGAGATTACGGGGCTGATGGAAAGAGAGAGGAGGTTTATTTCAAAGACCAGGGTTTCCCTTTTTTCTTGGCGATTAGTTAGGGGTTGGTTGATACAAGTAGTGCCTTTGCTTCTTGTATGACTTCCCCCGATTAAGGTTGGGGCTGGAGTGAGATACAGATATCCTCCTGGAACGCGGTGCAGATTTCAAATAACTCAGCTTATCATAAGCGCAGCGCCGTGCTAGTACACATATGTCCTTGACCCGGGAAATCATCCAAATGGGGGAAATCGTGATGGCTAGTCACGAACTTGTCCCTAAAGAACTTCTTCAAGTAGAGACTTCTCCTCTTCTAGAGCATTTGCATTGCATCGTGTGACAAGTGAAGTTCATCAGCGGGCCCCTGGCCGGTTTCGTTTTATTTGCTGGACTCTATTCAGCAAACTTTGGTGGGGGATCTGATGAAGAAATAGGAATGAATTTAGGATCCTATGGGTTTGGTGGCAGCTGCTTCCGATTTGGGCAGCCACGAAATCGGGCCGCCGGCACTTTAAAAAGTATGGTAGTTCCCGGGGCTCACCCGGCGAACATCTCGGCACGCCTGGGGATCATCCGGGACCGCAAAACCCTAAACCGATTGGGGGCCTGCAGGCCACCAGATCAGGCATGTGCCACAAAACCTTCGCTGATGAGCCAGCAGCGCAACCTATCACTTGTAACCATATCATAGGAAAGGAAACAGCCAACTATCACCAATTACAAACAACGGGCATCATCCCCCCCCACCGGAAAAGGAACGACTCCCCAACTCAAACATTTAACAAGAGGACAAACAAAAGAAGATAAGAAATCTCAACTTTTTAGCTCCCGCTCCTTTGCCGGGAGCCCCCTAAGAATGCCCCGCTCTGCCGTGCCTGCTCCCTCTGTCGATCCTGAGGTCTCGCCGTCGCTGCTCATCTCTCTGATTATCGCGGGTGTCTTCGTCGTCTACAACCTCCTTTATGAACTAGTTGGACTCCCACCGCTCTGGGAGCTGATCTTCGTAATGATTCCCGGGTTATTACTAGGCCCTAGAGCTCGCGAGACGCTAGAGAACACGTTTGGGATCTCAAAGGATGGTGGTTTGGGAATCGTGGCTCGAGTTCGAAATCGTGCCGCTAGCCTCGTGGGTGGACAGCTGGTTCCTGCGGGATACTGCCCAGATGGGGAAGGTTTGATCGGGGGATTGTGGAATTCTGGGAATACCTGTTACCAGAACTCTATTTTACAGGCAAGGGTCCTGGTGTTTTCTCGGGTGCGTGTGGTTTGGGGTCTTCCGTGCTGACTTAATGAACAATGTATCATACCAGGCTATGGCTTCGCTCGCGCATCTCAAACCGCATCTCGCGTCTCTTTCGCTCTCAGAACTGGAGGATGGAATGACGCCATCTGGAGCTCTTATCTCGCTAATCACTGACCTTAATACGCTTACCTCTGGTCCCCGCGCGTCGACGCCTTCGCCGATTATCGTACGTGGAACGGATGGCTCCGGATGGATTTACAACGAACAGCAAGACGCGCAAGAATTTTTTCAGAAGCTTACGGGATCTTTGGAGAAGGAAGTTTTGAGGTTTTTGAGCGGGCGCAAGGAAGGCGCCGCGAGAGGGTTGGAAAGTGTACGGGAGTTGGAGGAAGTCGACGGTGAGAAGAGAGCGCTACCTTTGGACGCTACCTCAGATGCGACAGTTGCAAACGATTTGCGAAGTCCTTTTGAGGGGCTGTTTGCTCAGAGAGTAGGCTGTCTGCGATGTGGATATGTGGAGGCCATAAGTTTGCAGCCATTTACTAGTTTGTCGCTATCTCTACCGTCCCAAGTAGGTATCCTTGTGGTTCTCGTACCCGAGCTTCGCTAAGTCATCGTGGAAGTGGAGCTGTTCTCTAGAAGAGTGTCTATCTGAGTTCACAGCGGTAGAGAAAATCCACGAGGTGGATTGTGACAAATGCACGCTTTTATCTCTCTGCAACAGACTCAAACATTTCCTCGAGCCATCTGCCGAATCTGAAACCCCATCTCCAACCCTCCGAGAATCGACCAGACTCGAAATGCAAAAACGTCTTACCGCCCTCGAACAAGCAATAGAGGAAGACAACTTTTCCCCAAATGTGCCCGGAGTAAAGATCTCTCCAAAGCAGAAGATCTCGTCGACAAAGACAAAACAAACCATGATTGCTCGCCCCCCACCAATACTAGTCCTGCACTTGAATCGGAGCCAATATGACATAGTGACCGGCCTGACCGGCAAGAACCACGCTGCAGTATCATTCCCCGCGCGCCTCGACCTAGGCAGATCCGGAGCGGTCACACGACATGATACTGCAAACGGAAGCTGGGGTCTAACCGTAGACCCGGCACTGCCAATGTCTGGGCGTACACCCAGATGGATGGAAAACCCCATGGTAAGCCAGCAGGTCTCCGAGAACGCGAATAGAAGGGTGCAACAAAGAGATTTCATCCGGGAGGGCAGTCCTGAGGGAGTTCTCTACGAATTAAAGAGCGTAGTTGTACATTACGGCGGCCATCATAACGGACACTACACCTGCTATCGAAAACTCCAAAACACGTGGTTCAAAACTAGTGATCACGAGATCAAGTTCGTAACCCTAACCCTAACTAAATTTCTTTGTTATTGGGATACTCACATCCGCACAGTGTCGTCGAAGAAAGCACCGTCCTCAACATTGGAAAAGTCTTCATGCTGTTTTACGAGCGCGTGAATAGTTTCCATGAGAGCGAGAGTGTAGAGCCAGGACATAACATCTTGATAAATGGCGGACTTGGTGCGATGATTGTTGCCAGCAACCCCAGTAGTAAACTAGACAGCGGCATCGACGAAGGCGAGCAGCGGCCAAACCCTGACGGTACTGCTATATCACCCGTCCAGGATTTCCTCCCCGGGAGTACTTCTTCCTCATCTACACATACTCCCGAAATCACACCCCCCACAAGTCCGAACACCCCCCCTGACTCACCCGTCGAGGCTAGCGGAGGTGCGCACAACCTCGTGGAGGCATACCTTACTGCGCTGAAAACATATATTTCACTTCGCGGCACTCTAACATCGACTCTTTTCGCCGGCCATGCAGCATTGTCGCAGGTGGAAGCGGACGAGTTAGTCTTCGAAAGCCCTACGACGGCGGAAATTGGTGCGGAGATCGGTCTGGATTCGAGCCTCCTTATCCACACTTCCTTACCACTGGCGGTTACAGAGCCAGTGACAAATGGCGTCCGCAAGCGAAAAGGTAAAGGCAAGGAAGCCTCCGCTAATGGGTCTGCCACCTCTGCCTTGTCCGCACCATTAAGAAAAGCGCAGGAGCAGTTCACCTCCGGTACCACCCCTGCCCTTTCCTATCCTTTGGATTTGTTCTAGCTAACAAGGATAGCAACGACAACCCTCCCAGCCATATCCTCCGCTTTGCAAGCCCTGCAAACCCTCGAGGCACGCGTAGCGTCAGATTCAGAAGCCTCATCATTGCTGAAAGGGAGGTATAAACAGCGGGCTCAGGAGATTATAAGCTAGTATCTTTCTTGCCCTTTTCTTTCTCTCCATGGCTTGTTTCAATAGTTGGCTCTTAGTCTTTTTATTTGCCAGGCAACCAGTTACTTGTTTGTCACTTGGGTTTGGGCGGGCGCATTGGGATGGTGTTTTGGAGTCCTCCTTTCTTTTCTTTTCTTTTCTTGATGTTCTTTTACTGTAAAGTGGAGTAGAGATTATATAGCTGTACTTTATTCTCATAGGGTAGGGCAGGGTGCGGGTGTATGTATGTTGGGCGGATAGTTGTGAATTATGACAGGAGGGGGGGAGGAATGAAGGGAGAAAGAGATGTGGTAATTCGTTAACTTGTGGAAGGGGGAAGGTGGTTTTAGTGTTGTAAATTTAATGGTGCGATGAGTTGTTTAACTTAGCACAAGGGTTTAAATAGGATTCCGACTATTATGGTTTAGCTTCTCAAGACCTTTGACAACTAGGATTTAGTGCGACCTATCAGAAGTATTCAACGCGCCCACATACCCTCGATAATTAAGCCTATGTGTTTGCTATTAGACACAACATCTCGGCAGTGGCTTCCCATATAGCGAAAGTTATAGCATATCTGGACCACGGATGCCCCTTACCCATGCCATGCCATTCTTAGATAAAATACCCAATCCAGGCTCACCCTGGGAACGGGATTTTCCTACGCCTATTACCCCGAGCAGCAGAATCTATTACATGTGGGACGCCCTGGCCCTGTAGAGCAGTGATCGGATTCCCAGCTGTGTGCCGTGTGGAGCCTAACTGCCTCCTCCTACTTTCTCCTTATGACTAGCGGGGTTCATATACCCAAGCCAGAAGTACAACCGTCCTTGGACTGTTAGGCCCACAGATATACAAGTTATAGGCATATAGAGCCCGAACACTCGAGTCCAAATTTTGTATGGGCGGTCAGATACGCATAGATAAATTACCATACAAAAGCTTTATCCCTATCCTTTCCTGTACCAAAGAATAGTTTACATCGGGGATACTAGCCATGGAATTCGGGGAACATTTCTCCTGACAAAGAAAGCGTGTGTTTCGGAGGCAGATCACATGTATACAGCGGAACCCCCCCCCCCGTTCCTCGTTCTATCGATATCATGAGAGAGTACTATGATTGGATACCAATGTCATTTTTTTTACCAAAGATAAAGTATCAGGCGCATGAACTGTCTATTTTCTGAAGAAGCGGTTAAAAGATCAAGAAGAAAGAGTATTATCGGCCAGTTCCTATGGTCTAGTGGCTTAGGAGACTGGTCGGCTAATTTGAAACAGGGACCATCATGAGTTCGAATCCGGGGGGCAGTGGAGTAGCTGAGCATTAAAAAAAATGCTCGGCGAACCACTTTTTTGCTGGGGGGTAGGTCTAGGGTTGGTAGTGAATGCCCTTGGGTCAACTCCCGCCAAATGTTGCGGTGGGACTACTGGCTAGTGTTCCGGTACAAGTACTATCCCCGTAACTTGTAGTACCAATATTACGTAAAAAGCCAGTAGTAAGCCAGATAGAGATATCTAACGCTCTTTAAAGTGGTGTTCGACTAGTAGTTCTTTGGGCTAGATTCATCTAGTGATTGATGGGTTCGGAAGTATGGCACTCATCTAAGAAGAGTAGGGGCTTCTGTTATGAGCTGCTATGGCTATGTTCATATATCGTGATGCTTCCAGGTCTTCGTTATTCCACTAGTATTCGCAATCTATTGACCTATTTTAGCACAATTTCGCGATCATGCGACAAGCCATTTGTAGCAACTTGGCTTGATTCCCATATGCGAGCCCGGATCCACTCTACCGCCTTTTGTGTTCATGTTATCTCACTCGGCGACTGGGCTACTTGGGTACCGTAAAAACTGTGATACTTGAGTGGTGTGCTATGTAGTCGCGAATTCCCTACTTGAGAAATGGGGGCGAAAAGTACCGCAAAAAAAGACGGCTCAGCCCCTCTGAGAGACAAAAAAACAAAAACACAAGAGACCTTACCAGAGGGGGCAACTCTGACTACATAGCACACCACTCAATTATTACAGTTTTTACGGTATCTGCAGTACCGCATATTCGTGACGCCCGTTTTTTTATCGGGTGCGATTCCCTGAACTGGATTACTATAAGTTGGGACGCGAAAAGATTTTGTTGTCTATTAACGACTAAAATCTGCAACTCCCTAACCTCGAGAACTCGAAGATGTATGATACTAGTACTAGTATTTGCTCTTACTTACACGAGGTTTACCTTCTGGGTTAATGGTAAAGTTATTGTGTAGAAAAAAAACCCTAGATCTGACTAGTCGATAGATTCTTGTGGTTATGCGTCTTTCCGGGGCTATGGAGATATCCGAAGCCAGATAGAGCTTTATGTTTAATCTTTTGTCCAGAAGTATTCCCGGGGGCGGGTAATGTGGGGCCCATTAAATCACCAGAGGACCAGTACTAAGTCTCCTAAAATTATCGCCCATATTAAAAGGAGAGTCCATGGGTATGCTCTGGATATAACGGCTCAACAGTATAGTATCCCTTGCAAGGATCAGATCTTACGATTGTTGGGGGCGAGATCTCTTAGTGACCCAAATCTGTGTTTTTGATAATGGTTTGGGTCCCGACATTCCTCTCCCCCGAATGCCTCATCTTCCCCGGCTAAATCCCGTTCTCAGCTCTTGGAATGGGACTACTCGGACGCAGCCCTCAAGTCAGTTTGTATCCTCTTGTCCACCGAAAAGAGTGCCTCGCCGACAAACTCTCATTACGTGACGGTAGGCCAAGAGAGGTCTATGGCGAAATTTTTATAGAAGTCGGATCAAGAGGTACCGGTGACAAATGTTGTCGTCACCTACCCCTTTTGCACCAAAATTCGCCGTTTTTGCAGCCACGGAACAGTATCATATCCACCTCAATCAAGTATCTAAAGGCCCAAAGCACTAGAGGTATATCTTGGCTCCACTAAACTGAAATCTCAACCAAATTAGACACATGCTGTGTCATTGGTGGGCCGAAGAAAATTGCAATTTTGTGATTAAGTACCTTTTTCTGTGGCCCCATACAAATTCCACGGCATGGCATGGTCAATTAGACTACCCACTTTTTGTTTGTCTCCACAAGTGCCAATTCATAAGTAATTGAAGCTAAAGTTATATGGACTGAATCAACAACCTAGCTACCCATAGACGAAATTTGGTAACTATTGGTGTTGAGGATCTTGTTATGCTGTGGGTGTCGTGGGGGCTTGGTTTCGCTGGTTTTGGTGTGTTGTGACGAGTACTTCACCAGACTGACGATGACTTATGTCCAAGAACTATGTATACAGTATGTTCAACTGTATTAGAAAAGAGCCTTATATTATAAACATCAATAGATGGGTCAATCAACATCGTGAGCGATAGATCATCGATCCCTAGATTCTTGCCTACTCGAACATAATTTGGCGGGAATACCGTAAAAACTTGAATAATTGGACGGTGTGCTATGAATTCCCTTCTGTGGAAAGAGGGCAAAAAACACAGCAAAAACACGGCCCCTTTCCCCCTTCCGAGACAGAGAAACAAAAATTTCTTGATCTTACCGGGAGGGGAAAGCCCAACGACATAGCACAAGGTTCAATTATTCGAGTTTCTACGGTATATGAATTGCAATCACCAATCTATGGTGCTTGCTCGCGTGCAGCACAAATTTCCTAGCTGTCGCAATATCAACCAAATAGAGAAGGGTAAAAAATGGCAGATAGATAATATGCACCCTGCTTGACTTAATTCCTCGGATCTACCTTTGAATACTCGTATATAAGAAAGGGCGCTCTTCTCTGAAATGAAAAAAAAAGTGGAAAACGGGGGAAAACATTATGAACACTATTGTATGTTAAGTAATTCACCGGTCTAACCATACATTACAGTATACATCCGGCAGCATGCGAGGGTGGTGGTGTTAGGTTGTTTACATCCGACGAATCTAGATTAACTTTACCACGCCCTCACGTCTGGCCGCAGCATGAATAGCATTATATCCCTGCTCGTCTGATATAGTAGGATGGGCATCCCCCTATTCAAGAAGCAATCCGCGAGCATCCAATCCCTATATGTGGCATCCCATATTAATGGCGCTGCGCCGTTGGAATCACGCCTGTTTAGCTCTCACCTTTTAATATCCACCAGTCTATCGTGATTTTAGTGATCCAGATATATGCTATGCAGTGCTGTCCTGTAACTTCACTGATATTGGTATGTCTACTATAGTAATTACCACCCGAGAAAAGAAGTCAACACTCTACCCACTTTAACGTCCCAGCCTAGGGACGGCTTCAGTGCACCGTACTCCAAGTACGCTGCCCCCCTCAGGCCACTACGGCTACTAGCCTGGATGGGAATGACCAGCCTACCGCGCCAGCCGTCCTGCATCCATAAGTAGGGTTCCCACAGGTTGGACCATGAGGTACTGTATTAAGGACCGAAAATTTCCATATTCAGAGCTATCTTTTACCCTCTCTAAAGATTCAACCAAGATAGACCTTGGAAAGGTTGGGTTAGATAATATAGTTCTACTAATACCGGCGTAGACTAAGTACAAGTCACAGGCATAAAGAACCCGAACATTTGAGTCCGAATTTTGTATGGGCGGTCAGACACGCACAGACATTTTGCCATACGAATTCCTCATCCCTGTATTCGGGTTCTTTATGCCTGTAACTTGATACATCATAAAGATAAGAACTCTAGATCTTGCTGGAGGCCCCTTTTCGGACTATCTCTTAATCACCTTAAGGATAAAATTTGATAACTTTAATTTCAAAAAATGCAGAGGCAGAAAACCCAGGCATTATGTTTTTAATCAACATGGAAAAAAGAGGTTTAGGTTGGGGAACAGACAAAGAACGGAAGGAGATACCGGTAGTTGTTCATGGGAGGAGCGCGAAACAGTACCTCATGTGATATCATTGAAACAGCAGCCAGCCAGTCCCTGTACACTCCAGGGGTATTAACCCGTTGTGTATCACACGAACCACTCCCCCAGCAATAGCACCTGTAATCTTTCTAATTGGTGATAAACCCAACCCAATTTGCGAATTTAAAAATACTTAAACAAGAAAAGAAGCTCCGCCTACACTAAACAGGAAAAAAGATATCGCAAAACTCTTTCAACAAAAGAACGGAGCAATAAATACAAACCCGAAAGCGCGAACCCCTGATCCTCGACTTTTACCCCTTCTCCCCAGTCTTTTCATCGTTTCCAATGCCATGAATCTTCTTGAATTCCTCGACGATACCACGGTAATCTTCTGGGAAATACGGTTCGATAAGGTCAGCAACTCCATCAGGCTTTCTTTGCGACTTGACACCAATTTCTTGGAGGAGGTTGTCTACAACCTATGGAGAGTTAGTAGGTGTCTGAATGGAACCCATGGCCTTGTAGGTAGTTACCGGAAGGAATTCAAAAAACTGGCAAGTGAACTTATAGCCCAAGTTCAAGTAGCGTCTTCTGGAAAAAGCACTAGTAACAGCCACTTCATGCTCCATTTCCGCAAAGCTCTTTCCCGGATGGATATGTCCAGACATCCAAGCAACAGCCCACAAGGCCATAATCTCAGACGTTATAGGAGTCGAATACGTCTTAACCGTGCCAATGAAAACAAGCGACCGATCCGGCTCTTCTCCAGCCAAGAGCGGCAAAGGAACCATATTGCGCCAAAGCCGATATGGTGTATGCGTTACGGGGATTTTCTCGTGTGGCGGGGGCCTTCCAAGACGCGGGAATCGCTCGACTACCTCTCGATCCGCGATCTCCTCAAGACGATCCCATTTTGCTGTCACCCCGGCTGGGCATTGCCGGATGGGAATTGGAAGTCCGAGGTTTGCGCCCTCTTCAGGGGAGAAGGTGGTTTGGGTTATGTCGTAGCCAGTAGCATAAATAACCACGTCAGCGCGGTGAGAGGAGCCGTCATCCAGATGGACTTGGTCGCCTTCGAGCTTATCGATGGTGTTGCGGTGGACCTTGATTTCGCGGCCGCGGTGAATCCAGTCGAGGATGTCTGGCTGTGTTAGAGCTGTGACTCCCACGTTGAGCCAGTAGGCACTGTTGGGTATATCAGTACTTTAATGAGCTGAACTACATTCGAATTGCGTTGTGCTTACCCATGATCAACAATATTTGGTGCCAGCTTAGCCAGATTTTCGCTCTTGGTGTATTCCCCGTTACTTTGCATTGAATTTGTGGCGCGCTCCCAATACTTCCAGTGAATCCATTGTCCCAAGAAATTCTTCCCGCTGTGTAATGCCCAGTGCCACCAATCGTTTGTGTGAAGATTAGGATTCAATTTGGAAAAGAGTCTGGAGGTGGGGAAGTCATCAGAAGCTTTCTCGCCACCAGCTCCAGCAATTAGCAGAGGAACACCTCCACCTCCCTTCCTAACAACCCAATTAACGTGCTTCCCGTTCGTGACAAGACTGTATATGGCATCGATTGCGGACTTTCCGGCGCCATACACAGTGACGTTTTTGACAGCGGGAGATGTGACATAGTCGTGATGTGTACCTAGCTCTTTTGTGTGAAAGATTTTAGAAGTGGATTCCTGACTCGGAATTTTAGGTATAACGGGCTTGGATGTCAACCCGGTTGCAACAATAAGTCTGTCGCAAGTCATGAGTTCTGAGCTGTCGCCGATCCAGACGTCCCATCTCTTGCCGTCCTCATTACGTGCAACCCTGCTAACGGAAGTGTTGAATTTGATACGCTGCATGACACCGAATTCTTCGGCGTATTCTTTCATGTATGCGTGGATTTTAAGGGCGGGGACAAATGCGTTTCCGTTTCCGCCCTCTATTTCGATGTTGAGGTCTGAATACTCGTATCTACGGTATCGCTGTTGGGCGAGAAGGCTTGGGTAAATACGACCTCGACTCCATGTGCCCCCGATTGTCTCTTCGGATTCTAGGATTGTTAAGTCGACATGGGGCTCGACCTGAAGATATCTAGCTAAATGTCAGCCCTCGCTTCTTAGAGGAAAACGTACCTGTTGAAAGGAAAGAGGCATACATTTTGGCAGCAACCAGCCCAGACCACCCAGCACCGATGATAATTACTTTCGTAGACATTGCATAAGAAACACAAGTAAACTAAGACGCAATAAGTCTCTAGGATGGGACGCACTAGGTGGTTAAGTGGCAGCTTCTCCAGAGTCTAGGCATATTATAAATACTGGTGATTACTATTGTCCATCCTGGCCCGGTGGAGCTTCGAGGGCCAACCCCTGCTCCTATAAGCGTTCGCATATGTAGGCCCTCCAGGGGGACATCTCCCCCTCGCTTTGTTCCTTGTGCAGGCACCCTCGCCCAGATAACCGGCATTTACCGGCAGTCGAAGGACCACGAAGGGTTTATTCAGAGTGTCAGACACGGGCACACAACACAACTACAGTGAAACTCGTTAAGGCTAGGAATGAGGCAGGGTCAGAGAACGGTAGCAATCAAGACTTACTTCTCAAAGAGGAAGATACGCAAGGAAACATTCCATTAGGGGCTTTCAGCACCAGGGTCGAAAAAGGGCACCCCGGCAGTCAAGTTTCCAGCCGGTCTGCCATATGTGTACGTAGAAAGGAGTTATGCACATCAAACCCCCTCAACCTTAAAAATTTGGATCAAGGTCCCTCGGCTCACGGGTCTAATATCTCAATTCATTAACTAAATCAATTATGATTTGGTTTTTATTCTAGGTGGAAAAACATAAGGAGGCAAGAGGCCCTGGATCATAAACACCGATAACCTACTTTCAAGTAGCTCGGCCACTAGCAAAATGAGAATCGGGAGGGGCAAGAAGAGAAGGCCATATTGTTGATGGTGGAACAATAATCCAAGTAGTAGAACATGAGGAAGCGCAGATATTGGCGAGCGCAAATATGGAGGAGCACAAAAGTGTGGACGTATGGAGGAACACTCGGGCATGATATATAGACTTACTAGACTATACATGTAGAAGCTTTCTCTTATCAAGTAGTCGTTAGCTAGTAACCTCTAAAGTTAGTAGGCAATGCGCCCTCTACATCTCCGGCCGCCACCACAGAGAGATTCTTTCACTTCCATTGGTTGACCTAAAAAAAAACTTGGTTATATAACTAACCTCTAGCTCCCTATCCCAGCAGGCATCGTAAGGTTCCATTTTTTGTTGTCGTATGCACCATCGCCTCACACTTTCATCTACCCTCATGGTCAGTTTAACCCGCTAGGAAGGCTATTAGTTGTCGGAGTCTACCCTCCGATGCCATGGCCCATCCCATTGTCAGCTCTCAATCCCACACACACACAAAAAGCATCGCTAACTTGGTCGTGAGATACAAATACCAGGGGAGATGTTTTCGCAGCAGGCGGGGATTATTTTTCGGGCTAACTATCCCTCAAGTTAGGACTTGCACATTGTCACCCGTTACTCATATCACATAGACAGTAAACATTCCCCGGCAATCTACCTAGCTGGCCACAACCTCCATAGGAGCGAAGAAAATAGCAGGACAACTGGATTCCCTACCAAAAAAACAGTGATATCCGGAATAACCGTCAACTGAAATTCAAGACATTTCATAGGTAGCTTCAACTATATCTAGGAATTACCTACATATATTTTAGAAAGTTCTCGTGAAAGGAGTGCCTGTCTATAACTGCTGGGGCTGATTTTACCTCTGGCAACACCGCCTGACTGGCACTTGTTGGTGTGGCAAGAAGATTTCCAAGCCCCAACCCTACTCAAAATAACTAGTGGAGCAGAGATGATATCTATGTTCCCAAAACAAGGAGAGGTAAAGTGGAGAAATAATAGGACCGGTGTATCAAATTATTTCACTCTAATGCCAAACTCCAAGCTGATATCAGTGTGGGGGCTCCATATTTTGGTGTGTGATCGGGCTTGTCCCACTATTTTCTTCACCCGTATGCTTCTTAGGCCCCTCTTTACCCACCCAGGTCTTGCCTCCACATTATCTAACTTGTGGACAGGCCCGAAACGCCAGAATTACTTGACGGGTAGGGGACCTCTCCTGGGATTTGAATCATTTGAACATGTCATAAAGCAAACACCCGAAGATAGCACACCACAGAATGAAAGGTAGAAATTTAAAGAATGTGTCCGAGTATGTCCTTTCATGTTTCTTCACAGTACTGATCAGCAGAACCCGGGTTGAAGGAACCCAGACCCATCTTTGATGGACCATGATTTGGGAGCGTTGACAGATCCTCCCAACATCTATGGATAAGTTGCTGATTTCACAACAAGGTGGGTCAGAAAAAAGGGAAGAAATCGGTATTAGGTTCTTCGAATCTAGAGGCACCCCATTAAATATGTATTTTCAGAGCTAGCACGATAGAGGAAAACGGGTCCGGAGGTGTTTGGTTACTGCGATGCCCCTCCATGAGCATCTCGCACTTAAATTAAGTTACGGGACATAGTGAACCAAAACCAAAACAACCACAGTGCTAGCTTATGAATACCGACCTCGAAGTCAACAGCGAGCCCAAAGTTAAAAAATCGTCGACGATGCAGTAGTAAGGAGAGGGCCAAGAGAAAGAGGAACCTTTTTGCCTTCACTATGTCGAGATATTCATACTAGAAATCGTACCCTTCACCCCATATGGCTGCCTTGCTATTTTTCGTGCACCATAACTTAGTTTAAGCGCAAGCAATGTGACCCCAAAAAGCAATATTAGGTTTAACCACTTGAAGATAATAACACCTTGATAACATATAGGTCAGCCAACATAAAGTAGATGTTAATAAGCTTAGGGTATTAATATGTTGGGCAACCGTGAGTTAAGATAGCCGTGATCTGAAATCAGGTTTCTCAAACAGCCCCTTCCAAACACGACTGCAATTTTCAATTTTCCATGTCAAAATTTGGGACTAACGCTACGAGAAGACCTCAATGCTCACTAGTGTTTACTAGCAAAATACTTAAGGGCATAAAAAAATCCTGTATAATGGCTCCAAATATTCACACACACATACACATTGTGAAATTCCTTCCAAATCATGATTAGAAAATGCTACCAAGCCAAACACCACGAATATTTCAAATCATGATTTGAGATAGCGAACAGCTCAAATCACTGTGTGCCAGACAGGCCCTAAATCTACATACCCTGCTAATTTGTGATATCATATCCACCCCAACTCTGGGATTATGATGCTTTAGCCTTTGAGCGACACATCGTGTTCCTGCATATAGTGGTACCTAATTTGGGAAATACCAAGCCCGCCAAGGAAAAAGAAGATATTCCAAGAAACACCCTTAAGAAAGTGCTCCTGAAACTTAAAGAAAAACTAAAAAATATTGGCGTGGAAGGGGGAGAGATTATGGAGGATAACGTCTTGATCTTGATTCTATCATCGCACTCAGGAGGAAAACTAATGTCCTTAAATACATAACTCAGAAAACTTTTAACGTTACATTCTAACTTCTTCCTTTCCAAAACTGTCTTTCCCCACGATAACATCCGCTGTATCCTTTCTCCCTCTGTCCAACCTCCCCTAACCACTTCCTGTCCATTCTCTCCATTTCCTCCGCTTCATCTCTCTTCCATTCCTACCGCTTCTTCTTCCCTTCCCTTCTCTTCTTACACACTTCTTCAATACGCACCCAGCTCCTACTTCGTTCTCCATTTCCCAGATCATTCGTGTTCGTCCTTTATGCGAGAAGTGATGAATTCCAGATATGTAGTCGTGGTTCTTGAGATATCCAGATTGGGCTATCAATCAGAGCGCCGGTGATTCACAATAAAACTAGCGATTGGAATTGCAGCCTAAGAATGCCATATTAGATCTGCTACATTGGGAGCTGTCTTGCTAATTGGCACAATAAAAAGGCTCAGCAACGAAAACCCTCGAAGATTTGTGAAAACCCAATTTCTTCAAAGGGTCAAGACACCTTGCTGGCAGTAGACCCTTAAGACCTTTTTAATAAAATATTCTGACATCTTGTTAACTTACTAGCTACTCTTACAAACAAGAGAGGGATTGTACTCGTTCCCGGCATGAAGAACCTGAACATTTGGATCCGAATTTAGTACTCGAGTATGAGCGCTCAGATACGCACAGACAATTTGCCATACAAAATTTTGATCCCTGTGTTCAGGTTCTACATGCCGGGAACATGTATAGGCCCTTCCTCCCCTAGTAGCGAGCAGAAGCACACTCACATAGAGCTAGGCGGAGGCAGGGAGCGGACATCACCTAAGGCTACATACAAGTCAGCCCCCGCAATTTGGCATAGAGAGCGTGGCAGTCCCCCTGAACAGGCCCCTTACCCGAACAGCTAAACCCAAATAAGCAACTTTCAAGTGGTTTACCCGAATGAACTATGGCTACTGTTGCTGACCACAGCTCGTTTCCTCATACAAAACCTACCAATCAGTATCTGTTCGGGTGGGGGGGCAGACGCCTGCTATTCACCAAGCTAAGCACACTTTTAACCCAGAATATTTCCCCTTTTCATTAATGGGAATATCCCCCAATGATATTCTCATGCCACAAGTGCCCTGCATGACTGCCTATCCCGGAGACCCATCCCGTAAACTAAAACATAAGAATTCCACCAGAAACCCAAACCAGATGCCAGATACTGCTCCATTATTTAACTATCCCGCTGGCAAAAATCCCCAGCGAGCACAAAATAAAAATAAAAGAAACTCTGTAGGTTAAAAAAGAGGTTTGTAGGCAAAACAAACAAAGCAAGGTCTGAGCAGTAGTTAAATATCATACATTAAAACATGAATCTATTCTATCATAGCCCGGTTGAGAAAATAATGTTATAATCTCAAGATTAGGTTTTAAGTATAGCTTGGCAGAGCTATTAACAGAAATAAGAATAATAATAAAAGGCCTCAACTTTCGAAAACAACAGCCACGAGGATCTGCATTGTGCTTATAGGCAAGTGGCCACTTAGCACCAGCAAAACAAATTCGACCTCTTGCACTAGATATTATATCCCACCAAAAGGGTTTGAATCAATTCCATTCAATACGTACTATCAGATCAAGTCTCCCGCACCAAATATACTATGATATTCTCATAATAACTTTATGTTTAACGCAAGCAATTACCTTTATTGTTCCCCCCACCCTTCTATCTATCCCTCAGCAACAGTTACTATTCCAGTAATGTTACTTAACTCTTTTTCTGAATTCTAAACATCGGGTCTCCGACCTACCTCGCCTAAGATAAACAACTAGCGACAAAATTAAAACGCTATTATCGCAAGATAATACAACAGGGAAGTCACAGCAAATAAGTAAACACCTCTTCCACAGCAAAAGCTCCCTCGTAACCAACAACGCCTTCATCACCCGCGGGGGGGGGGGGGGGGGGGGGGGGGGGGGGGGGGGGGGGGGGGGGGGGGGGGGGGGGGGGGGGGGGGGGGGGGGGGGCGGGG
>Ga0307509_10001030_pt1 | contig 47944 bp, 45 predicted proteins | sample 10_EM_MG_FD_202245 | JGI IMG/M metagenome (GOLD analysis project Ga0307509, IMG submission 202245) | Populus trichocarpa ectomycorrhiza microbial communities from riparian zone in the Pacific Northwest, United States - 10_EM | ecosystem: Host-associated > Plants > Roots > Unclassified | place... | reverse complement strand
CATAATTCTCTTGACCTTATGCGAATGTGCTCCCGAAAGGTTACCCTGCCTAGTAGAGTACCTCAAGGCTACTCAACTATTCCCTAGGCCTTATCCTAGGTTTACCAGCTATTTGTATCAAGTATAGGAGACCATACCACCTCTGGTTACCTCTTGGTATACCATTTGGGCTAAGGTGATAGTGATTGTAGCTACCTATCGTAGGGTCGTTACACTAGCCAACATGAGGCCCCACTCCGGCAGACCGGTCACGCAAACCAACAAAAGAAAATACCAAAAATACCAACGACCCATGGTTACAAAAAGAACTCCCGGGCCCGACGCTCCACCGCCCCCACCAGCCCTGGAAAGGGCACACCGCCATGCAAACACCCGAAGACCTGACACCTCAGGTCCTCATCTCATGCCGCCACCAGGGGTCCAGCCTCAAAACATGGGCACCCCCCCGTCCTCCCGAGCCGTCCACCAGCATGCCGCGACACCTCCCGACGAGACACCACACCCCCGCAGGGACACCGCACCAGCACCACTCCGTGGGCATTCCGCCCCACCGGGCACAAGTCGGGAGCCGCGACCGGGCGCTCACCAATCATCTCAACGTCGGGGACTTTGCGCGCACCCCAGCTGACGTACCGGGAACTCTTCCCCTCCGCCAACACCATCACCAACTCCGGCGCCGGGGTACTCAACCCGTCGCGCGCCACCCTCCTCTCCACCTCCACCTCCCTCCGTCCCTCCGCCAACATCTCTAGCCTCCGAGACGTCCGTAATCGTAGTCGGGCCACCGCCTCGGCCCTCCGCACCTACTCCGGAGAAGGCGCCGCGGACCCCATCACGAAGTCCTGGTCCGAATCCACCTCCCCAACCACCTGCCCACTCGGGGGCGGTGACGACCCAAGATCCAGGCTCGAATGCCTGCCCTTCCTCCTCACCCCACGCACCGGTGCCACCGAAATCAGGTAACCGGAACCGCTCGACGCCACAGAGGACGCCACAGATCGAACAGCCTCAACCCCAGGAGAGGGGAGGCGCACCACAGCCACACCACCAGCCACCCCCTCAAACTCGGGAGGCGGCAACACATCATCATCAGTCCCCACAAAGGGGGAGTCGGAGCGAGAGCCAGCAGGGGCGGCCTCGCGCAAAGCGTCTCTCTCTTTCTTGCAGAGGTGCAAGCGGCGGGAGATCACCGAAACATGGTGTCGGAGGCGAGAAACCTCATCCTCAAGGGAGAGGGTCTTCGCAACCGTCCGGGAAAGGACCACCCCAGTCTTTGCAACCGAGGTGGCGGAAAAAGAAGAGGAACCTCGACGGACCATTCCAACCGAAAGAGGATGAGCTGGCGGGAAAGAGGAGCCTGGAAATGTAGATACACGAGATAAAATGATATCGTGAAAACAAATTAAAGTCAAGAGAAGATCCCTTGAAATTAAAGACTTGAAGCTATCGTGAAATAGAATCAAGGAAAAGGATTGGCCAAATCACCCAAAAATGACCTGTCACAAGCGGGAACAGGAGAGGATGGCGAAGATGGGCACTTTTGGTGTAAAAAGGGCATCGGACGAAAGGTTTTGTCCTAGTACTGTACAATGTACCTGCGGATTGGCTGCGAGACAAGCTGGATCAAGTTGACTTGTCCCTATGCAATGTTGTTTGGGCCATATGCTGGATCTGGGATGCCCATGACTTAGGTGATAATAAAAACGATTAAATATTTAGGAACACGAATTAGCACTTCTAGTTCTGTGATGGCTCCACTCGCCCATGAAAGAAAGCAGTGGCAGAATTTACTCCCAAGGGGGCTAAAGTCCTATCTATCATTAGGGGAATCAAGGGCCACGCACCAGTTGACGATAAAGTAAGAGAATTCACGTGGAACTTGGCACTTTGTAGGAAGGATGTGACAATGCAACTTCCACCGCTCGCACTTGGCTCTGCTCGCTGACTCACCCGCTCTCTCCAAAAGTAATCTACAGGCAAATACAGGTAGATAATCCATCGTTAAACAATCCCCCTCGCCCGAACCATTGGCAAAGCTATAGACCGATCTGTAACGCTCCACAATCAGAAAAGCCACCCACATCCTTCCAGCACTCTCCGACATAAAACAAGCCTTGAATAATTGAACGGTGTGCTACCTGTATCTCGTTGAGTTTTCGTTTGTTAGTAAGGTCAGGCAATTTCTGTCCCTTCTTCTGTCCTGGAAGGCTATGCTCTTCCTGCGTTTTTAGCCCATCTCCTAGAGAGGGGTGTTAAAGTAGCAACGTAGCACAAAGTTCAATTACTCAAGTTTCTACGGTACAGTACAAGCACCAGCTAAGGGTGAATTCTACTCTCTCACTGCCCTGGGCTTAACATATCCTGGTCTGAGCTTAGGGAATTTCCACAGTTTTTATATACAGTATTTTTTCTCTCAGAGGGGCTGAACGACATGCCATTTGGTGTGTTTTTCACCCCGCTTCCCGACAAGGGGGTTATGGACTGCCTATTATTATACTATAATATACACGGCCCAATTATCTGAGATTCTGCCGGCAAGATATCGCTTAAAAATATAGGGCGCTAAGGAAACAATCGTGTCTTTCTGTTAGAAGCGTATCCGGGGGGGGAGAAAATAATTATACTAAAACATGGTGAATCTGGAAACCGCCTCTCCTTACTGCGTGAGCCTCTGTTTTCCCGTAGTCTTCTACAATTTCCCATAAAGAAACGTATAGTAAAGACTCCAGTCCCCTATAAGGATCTCCATTGGTTACATCCTCAGGAGGTCCAACAGTAAGAACCATCTAGGGTCTCCCGATTCCAAGCTTTGAGTGGGTACAATTGCCGGATAGGGCAAAGACCACCGCCACGGATCCCACAGGGAGGTTTTCAGCAAAATTTCATGCTATTGGAGAACATTACATGTTCTACTACAGCGGTAGGAAGACCCTGAGTTAATCTAGAACTATCACCTGTGATACCAAGGCCAAAGCTGCACCCCTGTTCGATGTCAATATGTTGAGATGGACAGATGAGTTTACACCGAATGATGGCTTGTATGAAATTCCACCACAGGTTATTGATCTTATTGGTGGCAAGTAAGTTATCCGCAAGAAGGCCCCCGCCAAAGGTTGGAGCCACCCAGAGCTTGAAACGATAATAGCACTCAAGACCACCACCACCACCACAACCTGGAGCTCGAGCACCGGTACAAATCGGGCTAAGGGATCAGGCTCCAGCCCGGGCTCACCCCAAACGAATGTTGGAGCGATAGCGGGTGGTGCAGTAGGAGGCGTAGTGGCTGTGGCACTTGTCTTCCTGGGTGCAGAAATGCCCCTTCGGCGCCGTCGAAGGAGAGAATTGCAGCTTTCTTCCCACCAGAAATTCCCATCAACCTCTGCTAGCACCCTGGGAGATGCCTACAGCCCAGCTGAGCTCATAGAGCATAATCAGGTCAATAGGGGGGGGGGTTGCGCTGGGGAAGTGCCTGCAGGGGAGGTCGCTAAGGAGATGGACACTAGACCTTGAAACTGAGACCAGATAATACAACGATAAAAGGGAAGAAAAATAAGGAAGAAAATCCCCAAGGAAAGCACTCATTCCCCATTACTCTTTCAGTGGGCCAGCTTCTCTTTAGGAAAAGCTACATCCTATCATCCATCCTCTACTTAGCCACCCACCTAACTTATCATTCAATTTCTTCCGATCACACATTCCGAACACTGTACTCTTTCAACCCTCAGTCTTTTTTCTCAGCACTGAGTGGAAGGACGCCATTTAACTTCCATGGTCATGATAAATTGTTTTGTAATGGCTTAATGTTGTTTTGGTCCTATACCCTTAGGCTTTGCGTTCATGAATGAATATGATGGATGAAACGTTCCAGCCGGTCCCCAAACCACTCCCCGAGTCACAGCTATAAGTTGGTGGCTTTGTAGACCATCCCCGTCCCGGCACTTGATCCACCCCGGCCTCACCCATTTGTGTATGTATGATATTATCAAATCTCAAATTCCGAGCCTCATCTTTCCGCATTGCACTAGTGGTGAGTCCCTCACTACACCCATATGTAGGATCTTGTTTTTTTTTTGCCCCAATTCCTGTTGCAGAAAGGATTTCTGAGGGGAGAAAGCTCTTTTTTTTTTTTAGTTAATTCTCCTGATGATTGTCACTGGCAGTCGACTATTTTTTTTACTTCTCTTGAAATCAAGTCTGGTGATTGGACTCCGGGCTTTTGGGTCGAGAGGGCAAGAGTTTGGGCCGGGCCGGGTCGCCTGGATGGAAAGCTTGCAAGCCCGGGGGACTCAAAAAAAGGCTTGTTACTTTTCTTTAGCAAATCACACACTATAATTCATATTTCCTTAAAAAAAAAGTGAGCCTTCTCAAGTAGTTCTGAGAAACTTTCAGCCTCATCTCTTTAATTACCCCTTCTCCTTGTTTATCTCTACAAAAGTCATTTCTATCTCGTCCGAAATTTGGGCATGCCACGAGTAGCCACCCCCTTCCGTACCTAGCTCTTTAATTGGGCGGGACCTTATGTTTATTACCGGTATGGGTTGTGGGGTACCGCAAAAACTGGTGAGAACCGGCCAGGCGCTAGTACAAGTGCCATGGGTGATGTTTTCGGACCTGGGCTTGAGGGGACATTGGGGTACGCTGTAGGTACTTAGTTGCGACCTGTTTTATGGGTCCCACCACTTTGCAGTTGTGAGGCGATGTTTCATCTCTTGGGTTTGGTTTGGCGTTTTTGCCGTTCTTTTGGGCACTTATTGTGGGGACATTTGGGAGTTTGTAGCGTGGAGGCTGCTTTAAGTGCCGAGCCAAACAGACTTAATGCTAGAAAAAGGCTCTTAGTATTGCTAGCGGTTGATGGGGTTTTCTTTTGTTATTAGTTGATAGTTAGGCTAGTAAATCGAAAAGTTTGAAAGAAAAAGAAAAAGAAAAAAAAAAATGTTTTCGGACACACCAAAGTGGCTTACCCGCAAAAAAATGGTAAAAACTGGTGAGGTCACAAAGTGGTGTGTGCGAAAACAATTTTTTTTTTTTTTTTTTTTTTAAAAAACTTTTTTCATTATAGGCACCCCAGCTACTCTAAAGCGTAAGGCCTAAATACTAAAACTAAGCCTACAGTCCTAAACCCTTGCGGACCTTGCCAAATTTAATCCTTCTCTCCTAACAATCTCCACTAATACTTGTTCAAACTTTATCTTTCTCAAAAGAAGTATTACTTGCAATGGGTAATACCGCCTCTAAGCTCGATACCCCTTGAACAACATTAATATCATTTCTTTCCACCCCGTTCACAATTTCACCCAAAATATTTCTTCCTTCCCTTCTTCTGTTCACCCCCACCACCATGTCCCTCACACTCATCAATCCCTTCTCCACCCTTCCATCCCTACTCCTCACCTTCCTCAAACCCTCCTTCAACCCCTTCTTCCTCGCCCTTTCCACCTCATTCCTCCTCAACCTCCTCTCCTGCACAACTTCCACACTATCTCTCTCCTTAGCTCTCTCCCTCCATCTAATCGCCCTCAACCTTGCTGCCTCCCTAATTTCCCTCCTCCTTTTCTCACTTCTCTCCATCAACCACCCACCTCCTCCCTCCACCCTCGGCCTCAAAACATTTCCTTCCCTTTCCTCAACACCTTCTCCACTCCAACTCTTCCACTTTCTCTTCTCCACCCGATCAATCTCGCAAAAACCAAACACCTCTTCACCCCTTCCTCACTAAACAACATCCTCTCCATATCTACCCACCCCTCATTCCACAACCACCCTCCCCACCAACCCCTCCACGCTTCCTCCCTCTCTTTCCTCCATCTATTACAATACAGTAACAAATGATCCCTATCCTCCACCCCTCCACATTCACACCTCCCTCCTTCCTTTCCCCTATACCTCATCCCTCCCATTCTCCCGTGATTCGTTCTCATCCAACACAAAAATCTACCCTCCCACCTCCTTCCTTCATAACCTTTCTCCCCACCTCCTCCTCCCCCAAAATACTCCTCTCCTTTCCTCTCCCCTACCCAAAACTCCTTCCACCTCCTCCTCTCCGATTCCTTTCTCCTTTGTTCCCACTTGCTCCACACCAAAATATTTCCTATCTCCCCATCCTCTTCTTCCCAACAACCCTCCTTCGCCCTTTCATCAACCTCCTCATTTTCCTCTATCCCTACATGACCCGCCACCCAAACCAATTTTATTTCCCAACCCTTCTCAACCAACCTCAATCCTACCTTCCTCGTCCCTTCTTCTATTTCTCCACACATTCCTCTCCCCTTCCTCAACTTCTTCAATACTCCCACATTATCCACCCCCACCAACAACCTCCTCTTTTCCCCTTTATAAACCCCTTCCACCTTCTCCAACAAACTTTTCACTCCAAACATTTCCCCCTCCTCTACCGTTAAACCCATTCCTCCATTACCACTCCACCCCAATATTTCTTTCCCATCTTCCCACAAACCCCCCCCTATTCCCATACCCCTACCCTCTCCACTCGCATCGCTCACTCCTACCACCCACAATCTTTCCCTCTCCACCCTCCCCTTCTCCCACTCTTCCCTCGCCCCTTTTTTATCCCCTTTTATTATCACTTTCCACCCCACCCCTCCTTCTCTCTCCTTTTCCACCTCCCACCTTTCCCCTTCCAACTTATGTCTCTTTATTCCTCTCATCATTCTCCCCACCCAACCTCCCACATACACTCCTCCATCCCTTTCCAACCTCCGCCATATTTCACCATAATCCTCACCCTTTCCATATCTTAACAACCTTATTCCCCATCTCTCCACCCTCCTATCCAACTCATACTCCACTCTCTTTTCTCCTAACTCCCCCAACATCGCATCCACTGGAGTACTTCTCACCCCTCCCAACATTCTCCTCATATGTACATTCATCCACACCTGCAGCATTTTCCTCATTCCTTCCTGCCCATCCCAATAAACCTCCATGCCATACATCAACGATTGACCCACCACCATCTTCCATATACCCTTCAACGTCACCACATTCATTCCTCTACCTCCTCTACCAAACAACTTCAACATCATATTCCATCTCATCCCTGCCACCTTCATCCTATTCTTCACATGCTCTTTCCAACCCCCATCACACGCAAACCACACTCCTAACACTCTCACTTCCAACCTCATCTTAATATCCTCTCCCAACCACTTTATCCCTCTCCTCCACTCGACTCCACCCCTCTTCATCCACATTCCTTCCAGCTTCAACTTCTGTACGTCCACCTCCCATTTCCCTAAACCCCTCACCAAACCTACCTCCATCCTTCTTACCCTCCTCTCAATTTCATCCTTATTTTCTCCCACCACCATAAAATCCACATCATCCACACACGCCACCACCCCAATTCCTTCTACCCCCTCCTTCCTAATCTCTTCCAATACCCCTCCCAACACAAACATAAACAATATTGGACTCAAAGGTGAACCTTGTATCGTCCCTCCTTCCATTTCCACCCCTCCTCCCAATCTTTTTCCCACCCTCACTTTAACCTCCCTCTTTCTTAAAAACGAACTCACCCACTTCACCAAATATTCCTCCACCCCCACCCCTCTCAACCTTTCCACACACTTATTCACCCCTACATTCTCATACCCCCCATTACATCCATACATAATAACAATCCCTTCCTACCCCCTTCCTCCCATCTTTTCATTAACTTCCCCACTCCGTCCAAACTACTCCTCATCAACCTCCCTCCATATTGTTCATCCCCCATTCCTTCTTGACCCCACCTTTCTAACCTCCTCGCCACTATCCTCTCCACCAATTTCCCCAAAACGTCCAGCAAATTTATCACCCTATAACTACTCGGTAAACCATAATCCGGCTTTTTTGGTTTCCTCATAATTATACCCACACTCTTTCTCCACTTCTCACACACATATCCCATACTCAAACTACCTCTCACTACCTCCTTTATCACCTCTCTGCACCACTCCACCTTCCACGCTACCTTCAACACCTTTCCTCCCATACCATTTTCCCCTGCCGCTTTCCTATCCTTCTGTTTCTCCAACATCTCCTCTATTTCTTCCTCTCCCACCTCAATCTCTTCCCAAAAACCTTCCTCTTCCTGTTCTTCCTTTTCCCTCTTCCCCAAACCTTTCACTATCGCCCATCCCTTTTCCTCATCCCCTTCCACAAAATTTCCATCTTTTCCCTTAATCGCCGGTATGTCCACCACAAAATCCCTATCCGTTTTCACCCACTGATAACCCTTGTTTAAACCCATCTCTTCCAAATATTCCACCCAATGATTTCTCTTTACTCTTTCTACCACCTCTTTAAACCTTTTCCTCGCTTCTTTCACCAAAACCTTCCCTTCCTCCCTTTTCCTTCCAAAATACTCCTCTTCCACTTTCCTACACCTCTTATATTCCTCTTCCACCTCTTTATTCCACCACCTCTTTTTGCCCGTCTTCCACTTTCCACTTCCCTTATTCCCTTCCACTTCTTCCATAACCACCTTTTCCCAATCCCTAACCAATCCCTCTAAATCCTTTCTTTTTCTCACCTTCCTCCACCTCCTTCTCCCTTCCTCCTCCCTTCCTCTCAAACTCGTTTCCATCCTGACCCAATCTACCCTTTCCCTTTTCTCCTCCTCCTTTTCCACTTTCCACCCTAACACCTCCACCTCCATCTCAATCGGCCTATGATCCAACCCTACCACCCAATCCCATACCTTTCCTACCACCTCCATCCCTCCCACATAAAAACCCACATCCAAAACCCTACCCTCCACATCTTCCCTTATATCTCTTCTCGTTTCCACCCCTTTCAATGTTCCCACTTCCCAACCCCATTCATCCATCCATTCCTCTACCCTCCTTCCTTCCACATTCTCCACCTCATTAACTCCCCCCCATCTCTTACTCCTCGCATTTATATCCCCCATCACTATTCCATTTTTATCTCCTTCCATCCACTCAAAATTTCTATGTTTTCCCGCTCCCACATATATATTCCATACCTCCAAACTCCTTCCCTCCCCCATATTAAACAACAAACCTATTCTCACCCTCTCCCTCACCAAAACCTTCCACTTACCCTCCCATCTTTCATGTACCTTAGTACACACTACCGCTCCCTGTCCCCCTTTTAAATAACCTCCAACCCCATCCACACTATCATACCCCTCCATATTTACCGTTTTTTCTCCTTCCAACACCGGAATCTCTTGAAACAAATAAATATCCACCTCTTCATCCCTACTACCCACAATATACATACCTCCTATACTCATTCTCACATTCGCCGACACTATCCTTAAACCTCCCTCAGTACAAACTTCTCAATCTCCCCACCTCCATCCTAACCGCCAAACAATTCCTCTCTCCCGCCTCTTTCATCGTATGTCTCCCACCACATCCTCCACACTTTCTAAAATGTCCACACGCCTGCCTCCCTACTTTGCAACTCCCACACCTATGTTGCCATCTCGTATGTCCTACCTCCGCACAAATGCTGCACCTCATCACCTTACTCTCACACCTCCACCAACTATGCCCCACCTTCGCACACTTCGTGCACCATTCTATCTCTTTCCTGTCCACAAACCTCTTCATATTATACCTCTCTCCCCCCCACTTCAAACCACTCTCCAACCATTTCACTCTCTCCCCCTCCCTCGCCACATATACCACCACCCCCACAAACTTCAATCCCATCCTCCCAATCCTACCCTCATCTATCAACCAAAACGGATCCTTCATCAACCTCATCCCCGCCTGTTCTTCCAAACCCTTCCTCAACTCTTTCATCTTCCCTTTCCATACCTCCACCTCCACCCCAGGTATAATCATACCCGCCCACACATCCATTGCCCTAATTCCCTCCACTTTCCTTCCCACTACCTCACTCCATACCTCCTTCCCCACCTCTATTACTTTATCCACCCCCTTCCCGCTCATCATTTCTACCCTGACCTTCCCCTTCACTCCTTCTATTTTTTTCACCTCTCCTTTATCCAAACCTAATTCTCTTTCCACCTTTTCCGTACTCCACACACTTCCGCTCCCCAATCCTCCACCTTGTGAATCCAAAATTACCTCCACCTTCAAACTCCTTTTTTCCCTTTCCTCCATCACATCCTCCACCACTCTCCTTTCTACTTCCTTTTTCTCCTCCAACTCCTCCACCTTCTTCCCTTTCGCCCCTACCTCCAAACCCACTAAAACTTCCCTGTAGCTTCTCCCTCCCTCAATCACTACTTCCCTCTCAATGCTCTCTCCCCTCATCTCATTTCCATCCTTCCCTTCCTTTCCCACCTTTTTTTCCCCGATCATTCCTCCCTCCCTCATCTCCAAAACCAAATCACTCAATCCATTCACCCTCTTCCTCAAATCCTTATGCCACCTCTTCATCTCTAAATCCATCGCAAAAAATCTCGCCTCCTCCCAACCCACCCCCAAAATGTACCTTATTTCTTCCACCTCCTCTTTCCAATCCCTAAAATCCTTCCTCAAACCCTTCACCTCCTCCCTCGACCTACCCATATCCTTCCCCCTGCTCGCCATTCCCTCTTTCTCCCTCATCTTTCTCTCCTCCTTTTCCATCCTCTCCCTTCTCAACTTTTTCAACTTCCACGCCTCTAAACTATCCACTCCTTCCTCCTCTTCTTCCTCAACCTCTTCCACAGACATTAAATCCTCCACCTTCTCCTTCTTTACCACCTTCTCTTTACCTTTACCTTTCCCACCCTCATCAAAAATACTCCTTCTAACCTCCTCCAACCCCTTCTCCACCCTCGCAAACTTACTATTCCCTAACCCATCACCCTCCGTAGTCTTCCCATCCTCCAATCCCATTGCCACATCACTTTCTTCCCATATCTCTCTCAATTCTTTTTCCTCCTTCCCTTCCGCTTTCCCACCAACCAATTTCTTTTTCGCCCCAATCACCTTTTTTTTCTCCCCACCCTCCTTTCTAATAAAAACCTCACCATTCTCCCACCCTCCTTCCACCTCCACCAATCCATCAAATATCTCCCACCCCTTCTCATTATTCCCTTTCATCGCCACCTCACCACCTATCACCCTCACACTCTTCTCCTCCAATAATCTCTTGCCACCCTTCCCCCCTCCAACCCTAGCCCCTAAAACTCCACCTCCAGCTCCCCTCCCACTTTTTTCCTTATTTCCAACCATGGCCTCTTTAGAAATCCACGTAGTCTAAAGAGTAAATGAAGCCTCAGCTGAAAGGCAAAGAAAGCGCCTCATTGGTCGATCGATCGAATTCGTGTAATGCTCGTAGTCGTTATTTCAAAAACCAGGTAAATAGCGGTCGTCGTTGATGTGTGCGAAAACAATCCCCATGGCACTTGTACGTTCAAATAAGATTTTTATCCTAGTTTTGTCTCGAAATCGCAGTAAGACGACATAGGCTAACTCTTTGCAGCCAGGACTAATCCTTTCAGGGCTCTTATTTTGACGCAATAGTAAGTTTCACCTCAGCCTCTCCTTATTTCAACGTACTAGCGCCTGGCAGGTCCTCACCAGTTTATGCGGTATTAGGGTGACGGCGCGCCTGTGCATAAACCAAAGTTAGATGTTCGAAGTCGGAAGCCTTGGCAACCATGTCTGAGACAACGCCGCAGAAAAGCAAGGGATGCGCAATGACACAAACTTCTTCTTCTCTCCCAATTATTCGCCATGAGCTCCAGCCTTCGAGCTTCCAACTTCCCCCTTCTGCACGGGGCACCTTTATGATACTCTAATATTTTGCTGAAAAGATAGTAAAACCAACTCCACAATCCTACCTTTTTTATCGAGCACCTACACAGTTTGACATGGCCTGGATCATGGGCGCTTCTCAGGTTGTCTAGTGGCTGCAGCTTCGAAAAAAGCAAGAATTTTCTCTTGGCTTCTCAAGTACCGTAAAAATTCTTGCGGTTCGCCCTGCTGGTCAGCCAAGGTTGGATTTAGATTAACAAGTTAACAGGATTGCCTATACCGGTTAATGGGATCCAACACGCCCAGAGGTTTGATCTTCGACCATGACTAAGAAAGAGTAACCCTTCTCAAGGCCTTTTTTTCTCTAAATCGCGAGAGCAGAGGGATGCCGGAGAGCGCGAATCGCTAGAGTTTTTGCCGTAGGGTGCTGGAAATTCCCCGATTGTAATATGGACTGCTATTGCATATATGAGGCTCTGGGGCATTTGGCCTGCATGCGATATCACTCTGTTTTACACGCACAGACGCCAAGAAACCACGAGTACTAGTGGAGAGCATAGCGCAGTGACCCCGATTGAGCAGCGCCATCAAAGGCTTCAGATCGCGGTGACTTCTGGCCATTTCCTCTGCGGAGAAATCCGGATAACCCTTAACATTGGTAATCAAATGTGATGGCAGGTCGTAAATTCAGTGATAACCACACTCCTGCTAGTACGCGAAGTGAAAGGGCTTGTGCTCCTCAAATTATTATATTCGAAAGCCCAATGTCTTCCCATTTATTTCCCGTAATATCCCTCCTCCTCTCTCACACTCGTCTCCCCCCGCCGTTTACTCCTTTCTTAAAGCCATTTGCGTCACAGGTGAGGGGATATGCCCATCCCTACATGCACCGCTTGGCTTCTTGCCGCCTTGCTGTCATTTCTGTCAGTAGCGCACAGCAGGGATGTCGATCCAACTGATGATTTTTGTTCCCTCAGTGCGCATATGAGTAGGACTCCAATTACTGAGATGTTTCCACGCGGTGTTCACTGACCAGGGGTCGAAGCATATAGTGTCCCAGAAAGATGGCATTCTTTATATTGCCGGAGGGTTGATGTTGTATCCTTCACCGGACTTGGGTCGCAATGGACCTAGTTTGTACCCCCCTTGAATACATAGCTTTCTCTTCTCTCTTTAAGCTGGCGATTTTGACAAACACGCTTAGATACGGTACTCCGATCATTGAATATATCAAAGAGTTTCCAAACTTCCCTTGACAGTGTCAATTACATTCGAACGGAGGAGATCCCAGATACAGTACCAGGTGTTTCAGATGCTGCATTCTTCCCTACAGAATCTGGTTTTGACCTTACTTTTGGGGTGTGGTGGCCATACAACAGTACCATTTATGGAAGGAGGGATCCTCCAAGCGAGGATAAAAAATGGCAGTATGAGATCACAACCCGACAATGGACCGATACGGGAACAACGCTAAGGAATTGGGTCCAGACGAACGGTTCAACAAAGGTGTCTAGTTCAATGACAGCATGGATTCCATCATTGAAGGCGGGTTTCCTTTTCGGTGGTTCTTTCACCTCAACGATGGGAGCATCACTCGAGGTGGTCGACTTAGAGGAGCATAATGGCCTAATCACTTATAACCAGGCTACTAATACGTGGACAAACGAAACCACACCACTTGGAGGAATATCTGAAGGGGGCTTAGTGCATATCACGACAGCTACAGATGAGGTCCTGATTCAGTTTGGTGGAAGGTCTGAGTGGGCTACACGCCTGGCACGTGACTCCGTCTCTTTGATATCCCCACGTAAAATGCTGACAACACCCGGTAGAGAAAACTCTCTGAGATCAATATCTACAGCGTAAACCAATCAAAATGGTACACCCAATATCTGCCCCCTGGAGCCGTGGTGCCAACTCCTCGGTTCGCGTTCTGTACTGCTCTCAAATCAGCTTCGGATGGTTCCAGCCATCAAATCTACATTATGGGCGGGCTTGAAGCTAGCACTTTAGTGGACGCTACAGGAGGTCTGACTACCAGCACCATTTGGGTTCTCTCTATTCCAAGTTTTGAGTGGGCCCAGCTGCCGTATACTTCAAAGACCACCGCCGCGGATCCTGGAGGGAGGATTTCACCAAAATGTCAAGCCATTGGAGAACACTACATTTTCTACTACGGCGGGAGGAACGCCCCCGGTTACTCTAGCACCGTTACCTGCGATATAAAGGCAAATGCTGCATTCCTATTCGATGTCAACACGTTGGCATGGACAAACGAGTTTACACCGAATGAGGGAAAGTACGAAATTCCTTCCAAAGTGCTTGCTCTTATTGGCGGCGAGTAAGTTCCGATCCCCTAAAACACGGCAATGGTACACGAAGAGTGAAGACTAACCATCTAATAGTAAAAACGGTGGTTCGCGCAAGAGGGCCCCAGCCAAAGGCTGGAGCCACCCTGATCTCGAAACCATAATGACCCTAAATGTTCCTCCCATACCACCTGGACTAAACGTTAGGGCAATAGCCGGGGGTACGGTAGGAGGCGTAGCGGCTATAGCACTTGGACTCCTAGGGGCTACGATCCTCCGTCGGCGCCGTCAAAGGAGGAGATCACAGCTTCCCCAGAAACCTACCGAACTTCCATCAACCCCCGCTGGGGCTCTGGGAGAGGCCGGTAGCCCTGCCGAACTCATGGAGCATAATCAGGTTCGGGGTGGAGTCTGCGCTTCGGAATTGCCATCAGGGGGCGTATGGAGGGAGATAGAAAATAGAGAGTGAAACTCATGGGAGACAAAATGACGAAAAAGCACACATTCGCCACCGCTCCTACATTCATGCTTTTTCAAAAATCCAGTGAACTGGCTTATCTTTAGGAAAAAAATATACCCTTCCAGCTACCACCTACTTACCCATCCACCTAACTTATCCTTCCCCTTCTGTGAATCAGGAATCGACTACACTGTACATTTTCAATTATTTTCTCGGGCATGTGCGTGAGAGTGCCGCCGTACTCCGGGTCGAAAAAATTCCCCAGAGAACCAGCCGAAACTAGACTGCGATATACTAAGGCATTCCGTGCCAGAATCCATGATTCCAGCTTTCGAGGTTGACCGAATTCGAACTTTTCCACATTCTTGTTTTATTATGAAGGAAGACTCCCTAGTGATGAGAAGAATAAGAGTGTTAGAAGACCTGCGCTTTCAGTTTTGGCCTCCCACTAAAGCTCACGGAGAAAAGTGGTGAGCTGTAGTTTATCGTGGAGGTTCCAGGGACCTGTAGGCGGTTTCTCTGATTTAAAGGTGCAATGATTTACTGAGAGGTTTCTATAGATACGCCTCTCTCTCTCACTCGCACGGGAGTAAGGGAGTGGGGAGATGTACGGGGGGAAACTGGTTTATATCGTGATCTGGGGGGGGGCTAAGATGATTTCCTTATGTTTAATAATATATACCTTTGTCTTTACCGTTAGCTCATTGGGGGCGCTATGTCAGGGGGTGGAACTCGCGGCTACACGCTCCCTATAGTTAGCTCCACATTGGCTAAGCCTTATTTTATTCCTCATAGTCTACCGCTGTGCCGTAATAATTCTTATAAGACTTTCTACTTAATATTCGGAGGTATGGAGGTGAGCACGGGGAGGGATACTTTAATAGATAGTCGATTAGACCGCAAGAGTATGATACATATGGTGTTGTTTCTGTCCATCGGGAAAGCAATTCTATCGAATTTCCACTCCAATTCTATTATCGCTCCATTTTTTTCCTTTCCCTACAGCATTCATTGCTGTAGTCGAGTGATAGATTGTGAAGTGGAGTATGAGGATTTAGGTGGCTAGAGGAATTACTTAGACTGTTTTTTTCACGTGTTTTTGGGTTCCCTTCCACCGGTCCTGCCTAGCAAGCTGGCTAATAGAAAGAAGGTGGCACCCGACGGGCGTTTGAGTTAGCAAGTGAGCTCTCTCCAAGCCTATCTAATCTGGTTTGGTTGATTCAGGCTCGAACTGGTGGGTCGAAAATAAATACTATAGTGCTTCCCCCGCAGAACTGGTAAAGCCGAGGGCCTCGTATGAAGCCCAGAGTTTACAGAGCACCTGGGGAACTGGGGGAGACTCGGTATCCCCACTTGTCAAAACATAGCCGTGGCCCATCATTTGGTTTTCATTGTGCATGCAATATTTCGTTTCTCAGGAATAGAACTAGAGTATTTCTCGAATTATGCCAAATTGAAACACTTTGCCCATATAAATGGAGGGTATTTCCTTTGATGTTATATCTTTGGTGGAAGTTTGAAATACATACCTTGAGTTACCAGCATTGAATTATAAATATCACATATCTAACTTAGAGACTAAGTTAGAAAATTGAGAGATACATTTTGTTAGCTACCCCTATTTGAGGATCGAGCTCGATCCATTTGTTATACCTAGATTCCTCACTAGAGGATACGACGCAGTGTATCAATGACCCCTCGGCAGATGCAAGATCGGTCTGCAGCAGTCAGTTTGTTGAGATTGGGATACCTCCGGCATCGGATTTAAGATAGGGGGGGCCGAGCCGCGGTTAATGGCGACAAGGGTGTCATACTCAGTGGTTAAGATATGACCACAAGCAAAAGTGATGGAATCAAAAGATATAAAAAGAGGAACTGGTTCCGGTAGTGCTATGCGCCATAGCAGGTAGTAATATAATGGAAATGTAGATCCTGCTCGGACTAGCTTGGTTAATCGAAGTCCTTTATTCTTGAAGTTCTTGTTCACTTTGGGCTACCTAGAAAGTAACTTATCATATCATACCTGAAGAACTGGAACAATTGTGGATGATGCTGTGACGTCCAGAATTTCCCCTTTAGGCTAAATGGAGAAAACATTGCGACAAGATTCCCTTTTAGCCCTCGGTTGAGACGAATAGGGTCCCTGAGCATGACGAATAGACTATGGACCTGTGACGAGAGCAGGGATCAGTAACAGGTATCTCTGTTACCCTGGGGGATGAATTAACCTTTTTTTTGCGAGCCAAAAAACCCCCAGTCCATCATAACTTCCTTGCCGTGCTAGGAGAGGCAACTGCGAGGTCCTTGAGGAATGCTCAGTTCTTAGGGTACAGTAACCGTGCCAAGATTCCCGTGACAGGGGCAACGATACACGATAGCTCAACGTATTATCAATCATACCTGTCCCAATTAGCACCATTCCACAAGGCGTTTTTCCACCACCCTGGGTGCCATGTCTAGAATATCATATCCACGAATTTAGCAAGCACTTGTCAGGATAAAGGAAATAATAATGCCAAATATACCTGCTGCAGCTCGTGAATTTGAGGTACCGATACAACCTCTTCGCGCTTGATGAAATGACAGTCAATCCTGCCACGATTGACCTCCCACAAATCGGAAATTAACTAAAGATAATAAAAGAGGAGGGTTTATACCAGTATCTCTGTAGACTAGGTCGGGCTTCGTGGGATTTTATTTTATGGTATTCGGCGCTCAATTGTTAATGTACATCAGCTTAATAAAAGTATCGGTGAGCTGTCGTTGAGCTGTCGGGCACTCCCTTGGAGTGCCATGGATTTCCATTGTCGCCTTGCATCCTTGGAAGTGACGGGAACCTTGGCGTAGTTATCGCGTAACAGCTCAGCGTGCTAACGAAATAATAGCTCACAAAGCCTATGGGTATTTCTGACAGATCTCAAAGCTTACTAGCATATCGGTATTTTCACCCTAGAGGTTCAGCTTGTATAAAGCTAGCAGTTAACTTAGATAACTGGGTGGCAAAGGTCAATTAATATCTTACCGTTGTTAAGTTGGGTTTTCGCAATGAGTAGGACGTCAAGAGCGATAATACCAGTGAATCTTGAATCCTTTTGGTGGAGGCAAAGCCTTTCTATTCGCGATTTCCGCAGTTGTATTTTTTCTTCCCCCCTGTCATGCTGCCGGAACCGAGGCTCGCACCGTGGCACATCGCCTGTCGAATATTAGTGTCCTATGGCAGCGGACAAACTTGGACCAACCGAAATAATCGCTTAGAAGGGTATCATACGATGATAATAAACCTGCTCCTTGTATGATATGATAACTTCGTTCGTCCTCCCGCTAAAAATACCGTATCCTGGGAGGGCTGAAGCACACAATAAACCCCGGGACTATCCCCGCTCCCCACAGGGTCTCTACTTTCTATAAAATGCTAGCACAAAACAAAGGAAATTAATAGTGATAAAATTCACCGCAATCCCTTATAACAAAAGAGGCGTTGTTGTAACGACTCTCACTCCTCAGATATTTCCATCTACTCGTCCAAGGGAAGAAGTATTCGAAAATACGAGTTTTGAGCTTGGGCCCTCAGACAGTCGCAACGTTTTTACCATATATTTTTTTCATCCCTGTCTCCCGGGTAATTCTTGCCTCGGACGAGGACTGTACTAGTACTGTACTGTTGTTTATAAATTTTGCCTTTACTTAGTTACAATATCTTAGTTAACTAGAGCTGATTCCGTGGAGGGTATGATTGCGCTGTCCTTGGGGGAGAAGATTGCTGGTGCTTGTATTCGCTGGGGAGCCTCATAGGTCATGTTCGATAAGGTTGGTGGGTTGAGGCTTGGCAGACAAGAGGGGGAGGGTGAGTCTATGTAAGGTAGCCGTTTCTCACCTGTCTTTCTTTTCTTTTCTTTGACTACCGGGACTACCGCGGAACACCACCACAACGGGCAACGGGAAATTGTGACAGCGAGCCACAAGAGGCGGATCTCCTGTGAATAGATAGTCGGTCAACTGGGATAGGTTGGGCTCTTCTCTTCGCTTTTGTTTTTACGGTCTCAGGGTTTTCTTTGGTCGAGGTTTGTGAACTAGCTAGGCAACTTGAATCGATTGTGAATTGTGTGATCTGCTTTCTGTGTGTAGTCTTTGTTAGTGATAGATCGTGATTTGTGGTTACTTCCTTCCCGGCAGAATAGATACACCGATACCCGATATTTCTGTTTTTCAGTACTGTGCGATGCAACACCATCGTGCCTAGACATGTCCTAAATTATCATCATATCCACAGCCCCATGCACTCCGTTGCACTTCCCAGGATTCGTGCCTACCCCACCTTCGACCACCTTTGAGCATTAACACAAATCTTACACCTCCTGTTCGGAATATGCTCAGGATTCGGTGCATGGGTGAAGCTTCTTACCTATCTATGCTGCGCCCGATACGGGCAGTGTCGTGGTAGTGGCCCGCGCCTTGAACACTCTTGAGGCGCGCTGATGATGTCGTTGGACTTGGCATAGTTGCTCGGCAGTAGCAAAACACAACATCTGAAGAGGGGTCAACGAACAAGTGGGCGGGGGCTCAGCGAACCCATAGTAAGCGTTGATTCAGGGGGCGATTCTGTTTGGTCTTTTCGTTGAGCCCGCCTGTTCGCTAACCCCCTCCTAGTCTACCGGGAATCGAACCAAGACCTCCGGGATGGGAAGCTCCCACCCAGTAAAGGAGGTTCTTCAACCACTACGAGTCCTGGTAGAACCCTCTAAATCCGGAGGTTCTTCTAGCCGGGTCATTATTGAGATAGCAGCCTTATTTCAAGATACTTCTGGCTATTGCCCGCACTCCGTCTTTTCGGGCCAACGAGAGGCTACCGTATTATCTCGAGCTGTTTTTTTTTTGCCAAAGCATGGAGTTGATTAAGATTCTCCAACACCCAGCATCTGAGGTCGACCTTGCAGTCGACTAGAATCAACAAGAAAATGGGAAAAACCCTCGACATAACTACACAAAAATCGCTCTGCTTTAGTGATATCAACTCTGTCTTCCCAACGAGTTGATATTAAGCAAGAAATCCAGATTTCGCGAAGGTGCATCTAAGCAAGCAAAAGTTGGCTTTGGGTTTCTAGCATCCCATTTAATGCAAGGGGATTGTTTGATCACCATGGGAGGCCCGGTAACCGAGCGCCTGCCGTCCACCGAGCAACATCGCACTGGATACCTAAAACCAGCCTTATTTCCTAACGGTGCGTATTTATAGAGAATCCATATCTCTTACCTAATACTCACTTGATTGAAAAGCGGAGTTTGTTAGAATCGAAGGAACACAATTCTTAGGCAGTCCTATGAAGAGTTTTTCAAGATCATTACATTTTCCCAAAGGTGAATTCAATGTTAACTTTGACCATTGGGGCTTAATAAACTCTACTCTTGTGGGAGAGTAAACTACCGGACAAGCATACGGCAGATTAACGGATTCTTCACAGGGCTAGTTTTAAATGTCTGGCACCATAGAACCTAGCAAATCCTCCTCTTGGCGGAAAACCATCTAGCCTGAAATAACATGGTACTACACAGTACTGGGATACAGTGCGAGTGCTCCAATCTGGCCTAGAAACTCAATTATCGCCTATCGTAGAAACTCGAATGGTTGGGCAACGTGCTAGAAGCCTAAATTGTCTTTCCTCAAAACTTCCCGGCTAGCTAACTAGCTGTCACAGTACGGCGTGGGATACTCCCGCGTCCTATGTCGTCCCCACCTGCAATGTATTTGGGCTTTCCCCTCTCAGTAAGGTCAAGAACGTTTTTGCTTTTCTTCTATCTGGAAAGGGTTAAAGGGGCTGTGTTTTTTGCGCCCCCTCCGAAGATGGGAATTTTGGACTTCATAGCACACAGTTAACAGGATAGTTAGTACTGTTGAATGAAAATTTAGGTTTCTAACACAATTCAATTATTCGGGCTTTCCCAGTATGGTTATCACAAATTGTTCCCGCTATATCGAATCGCCTATCTCCGACCCGGGGCGCGGAATCGAAGGGGACAATCTACGAGTATCTCCCGGACCGCTGAAATATCGTCAAATTTTGTGCTGCGCCTGTTAGTGTCTAAGACAGTGATGGATAAAGTGCTGCCTAGGTTTTCTTTACCAATGATGCGCATAGATACGATTATATAGCTATTATTAGCAATGGTCTAAAGTTTGTACCGCACTCTGGGGCTTGAGAAACTTAGATCTGAGAATTTGTAGTAATTAACGAAAGGTTGCTTATTAACTAGTGTCTCAGACATTGACTTGGGTTGCACAAAATTTTGCAGTGCCTCAGGAGTCCATTAGAGTAGGAGATGATAAACACTGTTTTTTTTCTTATTCCTGACTTTGTTTGGGTCTCGGGGCGTCTGGCCAAGATATAGCACTTTTAGTGGAAAATAATTATCTCTGGTGCTTGCATATCCTGATGCACTTCTGGATATTATTACCCTGTAGGGGCCACCACTGGACAGAATTCTTCATGTGAAATATCATATTTGTTACACTTCGTCAAAAGGACAGTGATAAGGTCCAGTTTAACTGTGTTTTTACTTTTTTTCTCAAGAAAAACCAATACGATGCCCACCAAAACAAGAACATGATAATAAAATCCCAGCAATGGAAGCTTTTGGCGACTTGGCATGATGGGAGATATCTCAGTGAACTTCTGCTATGGATTGGGTGCTTAATTTTTCAATTTTATGCCCTGACCGTCCAAAACCAGCATGGGATTTCCTCCTAGGGTGGTACTACTTCCAATTCCAGTTATCATGGCTCAAAAATTCGACGCAGTCCTACCTGCTGGGCCGGTTCAATTCATGAAACTCACAAAACTAATTCGATAAGATTTAATAATTATCATGGGTCCAAATTATTTAATTAGAGCTCCCTTAAGCTATACATCATTAGCTAGAAGGTTTCTTGTGAACACTTCCTCAATAAGGCAAGATATATCTTGAGGTAGCTAAAGTTAAGAGTTTTCAATACACAGACCGAAGTGTGGTATGCTCAACTAAGTGGTAAAATAGACGAGCCTTATTTTTGTCTGGAGATGTTCACCCATGAGCCGGGGTTGTTCGATATCACTCAACCTCTTTTGACTTATTAGTTGAGTGGCATTCTGCCTCGCCGCTGTCTGAATTATTCTGGGTATTATTAATATATTGGGTTTCCGAATCTTCTGATTGTCGCAGTTAATACATCCGGAGGTCCTAGGCACACACAGGGTAAGGGAGGGCGAAGAGATCACTAGATAAGAAAGGGCAAATCCAGAGGAAGGAATAGCCATTGGCCTCTCTTATCACCCCATAAGAGCCTGTTTGACAAAAACGGAGAGGGGGGCAGCCGTTCCTTTTTGTGACTATTCTACCAGTAGAAGCGGTTCGATCGCGGAACAGCCAGTGTTGTTTCCGAATTTTGGAACGGAAGGGGAGCGGTCAGGTATGGGGCAACGGAAGGGAACAGTCGCATCCAAACAGACTCTAAGTAATTATCGTCAACATCTCCTCCCCTGCAAGTATGCAGTGGCCACTGTCCACTGTTAAAATAAAAGCCCGGTAGAGTTGCTACCTTAAAAACTCGTATTGAAGAAAAATGTGCTAGGACGCTGCGGTTGTCCCTCCTAGTAAGACGCCCTGTCTGTTCCTCCCAACTGATAGCTGAGTTTGCTGAGTTTTCCACTCGCGGGGCAGGGAAGGAAAATTCCAAAGTCCTCTCACATTTTTTCTTATATCGGTGTTCGAGTCCTCACAATTCTAATTTGAGAAACGCCTTCAATGTATCACAGATAATAACTTTCCTCACCCGGTGTAGTAACGAGAGTTGAATCACCATTTTCCACTACGGTAGTCGTCTGGTGTAATACGGGTTTCTCCGCAGAGGGAGTCAGTAGGCAAGAGCCAATGATGCTCCAATCCTTTGAAAGCAGGGCCCAATCAGAATCGCTGCCATATGCTGTATTCTACTTGAGTAGCCTGAAGAAAATTCTTCCTTTTTTCGTAGTTGCAACCACTCAACGGAAGCGTTTGTGATCCAAATCATTGCTTAATTGTGGCTGCACAATACGAGGTGGTGTACTGGGGTTAATTTGGCAATCTTCTCAACAAACAATACTGCACTATCAATTCTCGTGATGAGGGTTTGACGAGGGCATACACAATTGGGACAGAAGTAAGTTTCTACTAGACACCACGAGAATAAGACAATAAAAAGCGACCGCTAATCCATGGCATATCCCCCTGCCCCCGGAATAGAATATGCCACAGCCCCAACCCCTCTTGTTTACTTCGGGCCATATCCCTCCTTTCTTAAACCCACGATCTCTCATTACCACATCGCTCTCTAAAGCCTTCTTGTTACAGCTGAGAAGATATGCGACTTTTTACATCTGGCGCTTGGTTTCTTGGGGTATTGCTGCCCTTTTCATCAGTAGCCCCAGCAGGGATGTTGACCCAACCGAAGACTTCTGTTCCTTAAGTTCTCATATGAGTAGGGCTCTTCCCGGCTTGTTAAAATACTTTGTTTTATTGTTTATTTACCAAAGGTCAAAATATATAGTGGTTCAGAACGATGGCATTCTTTATATCGCGGGAGGATACCAGCTTTATCTCCAAGAGTACATATCTTACGATGGCCCTAGTTTGTACCCACTTCCAATGCTCAGCCTTCTCCTTATTTTCCAAGCTAAAGCTTTGCCTACACCTTTAGATATAGTGCTTAGATCACTGAATATATCGGATAAATTCAAAACCTCCGTGGACAGCGTCTCTTACGTCCAGCCGGAAGAAATTCCAGGCACAATACCTGGATTTTCCAATGCCGCGCTCTTCCCTACGGAATCCGGGTTTGACCTTACTTTAGGGGAGTGGGAACCTTACAACAATACAAAGAGAGGCCCTCCCATCGAGAAGAAATGGCAATATGATATTTCAACTCAACGATGGACTGATGCTGGGGTAACACTGAAGCATTGGTTCCAGATAAACGCTCCAAGGAGGATATCTAGTTCAATGACGGCATGGATTCCATCCATGAAGAAGGGCTTTCTCTTCGGTGGCACTTTTTCCTCGGTAAACGGAACATCGCCCAATGCAACAAGGTTACCGGAGCATAACGGCCTAATCACCTATGACCAGGCTACTAATACATGGACAAACGAATCAACACAACTGGAAGGAATATCTGATGGAGGCTTAGTACATATTACGACAGCTACAGATGAGGTCTTGATTCAGTTTGGTGGAGTGTCTAGGTTTCATACCTACGTAGTATGACTCCCCACCTATTGAATATCTCCTAGTAAAATACTGATAGTAACCGGTAGAGAAAATTTTCCGATATCAACATCTACAGCATAAAGCAATCAAAATGGTATACCCAACATCTACCACCTGAAGCTGAGGTCCCCTCTGCTCGTTTCGCATTCTGCACAGCTCTCAAAGCAGCTTCCGATGGCTCTAGCTATCAAATCTACATTATGGGGGGCCTTGAGTCTGGTACTCCAGCAGGTCCGGTGGGGGCACGAACCACTGGAGCCATCTGGGTTCTCTCAATTCCAAGTTTTGAGTGGGTCCAGCTGCTGTCTAAGCCAAAAAACACTGCCGCGGACCCGAAAGGGAGGATTTCACCAAAATGTCAAGCAATTGGAGAACACTACATCTTCTACTACGGTGGGAGGAGGGCCGAGGCTTCCTCTACCAGCATTACCTGCGACCATAATGCAAATGCTGCATTCCTGTTTGATATCAACACATCAACATGGATTGACGAGTTTACGCCGAACGAGGGAAAATACGAAATTCATCCGGAGGTTATTAAGCATATTGGCGGCAAGTAAGTTTTCAGACCCCTAAAACAAGGCAATAGTAAAAACCAATCGCCTAGCAGTAAAGACGGAGGCTCAACTAAGAAGGCCCCGGCCAAAGGCTGGAGCGACCCTGCCCTTGAAACCATAATGGCGTTAAAGGACACTACAACCGGACCAGGAACCAACGTTGGGGCAATAGCCGGGGGCACTGTGGGAGGCGTAGCGGCTGTGATACTTGGGCTGTTAGGCGTAATGGTGCTCCATTCCCGCCGTCAAAGGAGATCAGAGCTTCCCCCAAAGCCTGTCGAACTTCCATCAGCCGAACCTAAGGCTCTAGGAGAAAGCTGTAACCCGGCTGAACTTATGGAGTATAGCCAAGTCAATTGGGGCGGAGCGCGGGTTTCGGACTTGTAATCAGGCGAGGTGACCAAGGGGGTGGGCCCTGGACATTGAGGACGACAGGAGACAATACTTAGATCGGGGGGAAGGAAGGAAGGAAGAGAGACACTCATTCACCATTATTCATTCATTCATACGTTCTTTTAGCAATCCAAGAGAACCAGCTTCCCTTTAGCCAAGGCTCCACCCCCCCCCCCCCAGCCATCTTCTACTTACCCACCCACCCAACCCGTCCTTCAGTTTCTACCAATTAGTCTCGAGCTGCATTATACTTTCTCGATCTCTAGTGATTTTTCACTTTTCTCAGGCACGAGCAGGAGGGTACCTCCATATTTCCTAGCAAATTATGTTCTACATTAATTATACCTAGTTGTATACACTCAGGCGATCATTTCCTTAGTCTAATGAGAGAATTTGGGTGCCTCAGGCAGTCGCAATCTCTCCTGGTTTTCCGACTTTGTCCATTTCCACTGCGATACCTCCAATGGAACAATAATTCGTCCAACCACCGGTCGAAGTTACGCTACAATATACTAAGACATTGTGAACAAGGATGAATAATGCCTGCCCGCGCGGCTGACCGAATTCTATGTTCTTCATATTTTTGGTTTGTTTGGGGGGGATCTCTTAACTAGTGGGGAGGATGGGGGCGTTGGAAAACCGGTGTTTAGTGCAGCTTCCTATTAGAGTTGGTTGGGGAAGACAGTGAGCTATGGTTGATTGTGGAGGTTCAGGGAACGCTGTGGGCCTGTTTTTTTCCTTCTTTTTTCATTCTGCAGTTTCAGTGTTTTACCGATATGCCTTTACAAACATGCCTTTCCTTTGCCACCGCGGAGTGAGTGAGTGGAGGAATGGAGCACGCGCGGAGAGAAACGGATATATGTGGTGATGTGTGGAAGGGTCAGGAGGATTTCCTAATGTTTCATATAACCTTGTCTTTACTAACAGTCCACGGGGGATATTGAGCGGGGGAACGAAGTTCAGAGTGATATTCGACAAGATCACCAAAGCAGGATACATATTGTGTTATTTCTGACGGAGAAGTAGTTCGATCGAATCTCCACTCTTATAATGTCTCGACTTTTTTTGGCAACTTCGTGGTTGGTACTCGAGTGAGAAATTGTGAAGGTGAGGGTTTGGATTTAAGTGGCTCGAGGAAGCGCTAGATGTTTTTCACGTGTTGTTTTTAGTTCCTTTGCAATCGCATATACTTCTAGGCCAGCTGTTATGCCAAGGGCGGTTCCTGATGGGTGCTATGGAGTGGGGAGTGTGCTCGCTCCCGGCCTCTCTAACCTAGTCTAGCTAGGTTAGGCTCCAACCAGTTAGCCGAGAACAGATCGTATCGCAGCTTTCCTGTAGAACTGATAAAGTTGAAGGCCTATGAAGCTCGGAACATATGAGCGCGTAGGGACTAGAGCAGAAGCTCTGGGTGTTAGAAAAGGGACTCGCAGATAAAGCTAGTTGTGGGATATGAAGAGGAATTATAACAACTAGCAATGAAGTTGTCGGACATGGGGTGAGGGCCTCTATTCCAGATTCTGTAGTGGACTATTAAAAGGTCTATAACAGGTGAATTCTAAAACTTCTATCCCCGCGGGTATACTAGTAGTTCTCGGCTTCCAAGATTTGAAGAGTTTCTAGGGTAACATGGATTTAACAGGGCTGACCCGACCCAACTAAGGGAAAATTGATCTTGCCTTGACCACATGAGATCAGAATTTTGCAAGGTATATTTCTATTGGTGCACTGTAGTTAATCAAGCTAGCTTGAAGTTGAGAACTAAGTTACATACGCCCAGTGCTCCTAGCCGTTCAGCCCGCCCGTCTTTTTGGGGGTGCTAAGACGGACTACGCCCGGGAAGGTGACAACTGGGCGGACTGTAGGGGGCTATAGTCCTAACGGTTGGACCTCCGGTACTAGCCTAAGTTACTGTATAATCATACACACATCCGAAAGAATCATTATAGAATCATGAGAGATCACTCGTGCCCTCACATACCTTCCCATGCCCCTCCCCTATATCCTCCGTCATCCCCTACCACCCATAACTACCCTGAAGATGCCTCCCCCTGTAGGGCCGACCGCCCGTCCAAGGACGGCCGTCGTGCGCTTTGACCGCCCCGGACGGACTACATATAGCCGTCACTTCCCCAGGCGGGGCTCCGCCGGGTCACTGTAAAAAGCTTCTACTAGAGCTCGCTAGTCGATACGAAGGTTATATATTTGCTAAACCATTCTTGAGACACATACTCAGTCCATACTCTCACATTTCTATACCGAGCTCCTGCATGTTCTAGGCTACAGTGTGTGTCCATCTTCGGACTTGCTGATGTTGCGGGGGCATTCGTAGAGGTGCGTGATGTCGATATAAACTCTATGGATGGTACCCGGAATATACCAACAATGGGCTGCTAGCAATGGGCATGGGGGAGAATTGTAACGGTTGTTAGGACACGAGTATTTTAGCCCACAGGTTAGACATACTGGGAGGGGGCCTACCATACCCACATATGCTACTATACGCGCGGGGTCAGGGAGTCGCAAAAAAGGTGTGATAATAAAAAACTCGGAAGCAAACCCACCCCACCAATTAGTTCAAAAAAGATATGATGCTTCCCTCCCATCTTGGATCCCGAATATTCATAGACATTGGCATCACCGTGGACATATACATCCCGCAGCCTCCTTAGACTCTTGTTCAACTCCCAGCACCCGATGTCCCCATGAACATCGTAGCCCTCTCCCCTCTTCCCCCTTTGCCCAAGAATCTAGATAGTGATTGGGGGTGATTTTTCACAGCAGATACCGGAGAACTCATCCATAACTCTTAAACAAGAGCTCTCCAGTGTCTACTAGAGTCTTCGAATCAGAGCCCATAACCCGTTTTACGTATGATCAAATATGCAATGAGATAAGTGAAAATGGTATATGTGTGCCCTCGGATGGTGCTTAGGCGGGGGAGCTGGCGCTGATTTTTATACTATCGAAAACCCTATTTTGCAGACCTCAAGATAAAAAAAATAGTCAATTTCTTTTCCCCGGATTCATTTTTTTTGCCAAAACCCAAATCCCAATAGGTAAAGAGCACAAGGGGCCAGAGCGATACTGACGTGTGGGCTGCCCTTGCTGGTATTATAGTTATGGTGAAAACACTAAAATCTAGTGGGAGGTCAACAAGCTGAAGTGTAGACAAGAAAGCGCAATATTAGAGTATTTCACTTGCAACAGCATACCAGAAGAGTCAGAAAACTTCCACTTTTATTTCAGATATCTCTAGCCGAGTGATAGCCCATGATTAGGCAAAGCGTAACCTCATTGGAAGATAGGGGAAAAACGAATACTATCCCTTTTTCTCTGGCGTAGAATATCTACTGATGAGGTGGGCACATACACCGGTGGGGTTATTTGTTAGTGGGTGCTCATAAACAAAAGTCTTAGGGCTGGAGGGGGGGGTGGAGCGTATGCAATTTTTGTGCTTACGGCTTGAAATAAAATCTCATTTCACTCCGGAGAAGCGGTATTTGTGTTCATCACTCGAGAGAAAAGCTCATTTCAGTAGTCGAAAGAGGTGCTAGTAATTGTAACTAAATTTATATTATTCGGAGAAGAACGTAATTTGCGATAGGGGTATGGTGACAATCTCCACCCGCCCAGGAAAAAGCGGGAGGTTAAAAGAGTAGACAATGTATGTCTTATGGGTAGAAAGTGAAGGATAAGTTGGGTGGGTGGGTAGAGAGATGATCGCCGGAAGGGTATATCCTCTCCAAAAGAGATGCCTGTTCGGTGGGGTGCTGAGAGGGGGGCATGGATGAATGAGAGGGATGCGGGTTTTTCTCTCTCTTTTCTTCTTTCTCTCTTTTCTTCCCTACTATGGCAGTATTACCCTTTCTTTATCTCCAGGTATAGTGGGTACCTCCCCCGCAGGCAATTCTGCAAGGTGCACTTCGCCCCTGTTGACTGGACCTTCGACGGCACCGGCAGAGCATTATTGCGCTTAAGACACCAAGCGCCACAGCTACACCTGCCACTGTACCCCCGGCTATCGCCAACCTTCGTTTTAGATGAGCCTGAGTCGGAGCCTGATGTGTTAGACGAGCTTGTGACGTTGTTGCCGTTGGCGTTTGCGCCGCCCTCGGAGTTTCCATCTGTGGTAGTGGTCTTTAGTGCCATTATAGTTTCAAGATCTGAGTGGATCCAGCCATTTTGGGGGGCCTTTCTGGCCGAGCCTCCGGTTTTTCTACTAGGCGATTAATGCTCGTTCTTGGAAAACAATTTGCCGTGCTTTGGAGATTTGGAAAACTTACTCGCCACCAATAAGAGCAATAATTTGGGGGGGAACTTCGCATGTTCCCTCGTTCGGCGTAAACTCGTCGGTCCATGTTGATGTGTTAACATCGAATAGGAATGTAGCATTTACCTTCTTATCACAGGTCCCGTTGTAGGAGTAAGTTAAAGTGTTCCTCCCACCATAGTAGAATATGTAGTGTTCTCCAATAGCTTGACATTTTCGTGAGATCCTTCCTTTCGGTTCCCGGCGGTAGTCCTTGATGAAACTTACAGCTGGGCCCACTCGAAACTTGGAATCGAAAGAGCCCAGATGGACTTAGGGGTCAGGCCTCCCGTAGCGTCGATTGAGTTACTAGCTTCAAGGTCACCCATAATGTAGGTTTAATAGCTGGAGCCATCCGAAGATGATTTGAGGGGAGTGCAGAATGCGAATCGACGTTCCGCCATTAGAGCGCCAGGTGGTAGAGGTTGGGTATACCACTTTGACCGATTTGTGCCGTAGATGTTGATCTCGGAAAATTCTCTCTGCCGAATACTGTCAGTATTTTACACAAAGAAGTTCAATAGGCGGAGAGACATCCTACGTCGGTATTCAACTTAGACCTTCCACCAAATTGAATCAAGATCTCATCCGTAGCTGTCGTAAGGCTCCCTCAGATACTCCTCCCAGTGGTGTGGTTTCGTTTGTCCACGTATTGGCATCCTGGTCATAAGCGATTAGGCCGTTATGCTCCTCTAATTCTGTCACCTTGAGCGATGTCCCGTTTACCGGGAAAAAAGTGACACCGAAAGGGGAACCTTTCTTTAAAGACGGAATCCACGCTATTATTGAACTAGATATCCTCCTCGAAGGGTCCGTCTCGAACTAATTCCTCCGTATTATTCCAGCACCCGTCCATTTTTGGGTTGGGATCTCATATTCCCATTTCCTGTCCTCGGTGGGAGCGTCCTTTGTTCCGTAAATACCGGTAGTTGGGGGGTGCCGACGAATTTTGTCCCTGAGAAGGCACAGTACGGCACTAGAATCGTAAGATGATAGATGGGTAAGAGCTTGTTTGGACGTGACGGCTCCGTTCCGTTGCCCCATACAAATGATCATTTCCCTTCCATCCCAAAATTCGGAAACAACTGTTTCCACAGGTAAAATAGTCGCAAAATGGAACAGTTGCCCCCCCTCTCCGTTTTTGCCAAAGAGGCTCAAAAAGGATCAGCAAGGCCGAGATTTTGTAAGCGAAAACGGCGGCGGTGGCTCTAACCACTTTTGTTGCCAAGATCGCTTTCTAGTCTTGGTTGTGTAACGAGCTTGCCATATTTTTTCCCCTGATCGGCGATAGCCCATGCAGGGATGGTATCCGGTGCCTGGCGACTTTGGCGAGTTTCTCCTACAATACCGTATCTCATCAACAGTCTCCTCAACCTCAATACCTCCTACTTTCCGCAGTCCGGTACACGCCTTAGCGTCATCACCCACGACGTTTTGCACTCGCTTGCCCACACAATTTACTTACTTCGCCATAGCTACTGCGGCTAGATTTTCGACCCACCACACTTCCCCGGCAGCACCACCGGTGCGGGTTAATCGCCCAAGCCCAAAAGACCCGTTCCGCAGCTCACCACCCAGCCCTTCTCCGCACCACTGGCCAGCAACACCCCCTTCAGCACGTACTTCCCTACCTGCCTCTTCCTTGATCACCCTGTCTCTCTGCTACGACACGCAGACCCTGTTTCCAAACGACCTTTGCAATCTCCAGCGGCCGGGGGTCTTGGCGTGTGTGCGGGCGGGCGGGCTTCATCACGGGGGCGAAGGTTTTCATCGTACTTCTATTAAAAGATAACTGACAAATGGCGCAGTGGTGCAGTGGGCGGGCAGACTAGAATGGGGCTTATTTGCGGGAAAGATAATCATAAACTTAGTCCTCGTCTTCCGCGCCATCATGAACTGACTAGCCAAAACAGAAATGTATGAGATATAATGAAACCATCTTAATCCTGTCATCTCTTCCTACACCGATTCCTTTTCTTTCATACCTTCCCCATTCCTCTGCTTACTCCTGTGAGAACAAATGAAATACATGATCATAGGACCTTCTCCTTGAGTTATTCCAACTCCAACATGAAAGCAACCTCTTAACACATTCTTCTAATTTCCGCGATCGGCCACAGCACACGTCCCGCTTCCGTCAACCCCGAAATCTACCCGCTTCCGTCCCCCCCCCACCAGCGTTCACGCGAGACCTCCCTTGCCATCTTTCGGGTGGAGGGGTGCGTCGATTACATATACCGGTATGTCGATGGATCCCTTGCACCCGCCGCCGGGGGCTTTGGCCTCTGTTGGGGCGATGTTCCGTGCGAGGGTTAGGGCTGTGCAGCGCTGGCAGCTACCTTCACTGCCGTCTTGCGCAGATCAGGTTTTTGTCCGGTAGTTCCCGAGTACCACTGGTATAGGAGGAGGGTGGGGAGGTGGGGTATCTGATGTGCTAGAGGCCAGTGCAGGGACTGCGCCTGAACGTGGAATTGTAGGTCCAAGAGGCGAGCCGGACAGTTACCGTGGTGGGTTCTCGCGCCGTGCAACGACCAGAGTGCTGTAGTCGTAGCTGCACATCCGCTCGATACTGAATCGTTATGCGGAGCAGCGCTACGGGAGAGGGGAAAAAGAGCAGGGATCGTAGAGGGGATGGTGTCGGGGTGTTTGGGTGTTTGAAGAGGATAAAGAGGAGAGTATTTGATCAGTCTGCATTTACTCATTTACTCCGGAATATCTCAGGGATGGCCGCTGCTAGGAGCGCAGCCAGCTGGGGAGAGACAGTGGGGCGGGGAAATAGAAGTTAGAAGGCCTCGGCATGGTGCAATTGGGAATTCGGAGGCTAATATTATGCTGCTGGAGCCGCTGGAGATACTGTGGTCAGAGTGTCGAGAACGGCCTCAAGTGTGGTGTCCCTCAAATTTACCGCAGCCAAAGGAGTGCTGTTGTTGTTGTTGATGTTATCGTTATTTAGTTAGAATTGCTGTTGCCATCGTCTCTGTTCTTGAAATATTCTTCCCGAGCCATCAGCTTCACACAATTTCGTCCTTAGCACTTCAACATTCGCTGTAGTTGGGTTTCCCCATCACACCCGGAGGGCTGCCCGACCCCGCTCCAACGCTCATTTCAAGATAGTATGCTGGAGTAACATATAATTTTTGAATGATAATCTATAGCTTCTCGAGCGGATACCAGAAATGGCTGCTAGCGGTACTAGTGGTATCAGTTTCTCAAATTTCTATTGCTTTGAAATGTACTAAAAAAAGGTACAGAGTAATAGTCCAACATATGGCTGCAACAGGCGAATCTGCTCACCGTTACTCACATAAACTCGCGAACTTTTGTGTAATGAACTTCGGATCCGGCGATGGGCTCGTTAGTTAGGCTTAAGGTAGTAATATAGGAGAGGGGTCAACGAACAGAAGGGCACAGCGAACGGTTAGTTGTATTATTTGGAGAATTGAGAGCAGGTTAAAGTGGGCGCTACTTTAAAAATGGCTTAGTAAGCCTTGATTCGGGCGGCGGTTTTGATTGGTCTGTTCGTTGGACGACTGTTCGTTGACCCCTCTTAGTCTATCATATCATACCATCAATCCCGCTTTTCCTCAATTTCAAGTACCTACCCTAGCGGACCCTAAGTGACTCACGCCTTTCTCTCTCAACGACATTCAAAGCGGTGAAAGTCGGAAAAAAATGTCACAATTTTTCAGCAATAACCATAACTCTATCAACATCGCAACTACCTTTAACTGCTCTAACCCCGGAGATGAGTCTAAAATACTAGCGTAACTGTCTCCACTGGAGCCATGGGTACGGCATCGAGAAATTGGAGCCCAGAGGGTGGACGGTATAGGAGCCTAGCTGCTAGAAACTAAGGAATTTAGAAGCTAGCGCAACGAAGTAAAGGAGGGTGAATCCAATCATGCAACTTTACTCTGCGACAGCAACCCAGGAGTAGGGAAGAGCTATGTCGTGTAAGGGAGAAGCTATCATTGCCCCAAATCAAAGAACCGAATTGCTGATAGTTTGCGATAACAGTTCCCTAGTTATAGACAAGTTGTGCGATGAGATCGTGGATGAGGATGCAATTGTTACCTGTTTTTACTTCGATTTTGCTGCGCGGAGTGAGCAGTCACCCGTAAATATACTTGGCTCCCTACTGAGATAGGTTGTTAGCGGACTAGAAAAAATTCCCGAAGTGGTAGTCCAGTGTTACAGAAAGCAGAAGAAGGCAATTGGGGGTAGAGGGCTACAAGTTTCAGGAATTCTGAGGATGCTCCAGACCGTCATTGCGACGAAGCGCACCTTTATATGTGTTGACGCACTTGATGAGTGTGTGCCAGAGCACCGAATGGTAGTTCTTGCATCACTGCGACAAATTCTGCAGGGATCACCGAATACTCGCATGTTTATGACCGGAAGACCGCATGTGCGGGGTGAGGTGGAGAAGAGACTAGATGGGGCGGCAGTTTTTCTATTAATACAGCCTACGGAAGACGGTGTCGTTAGATATCTGCGCTATAGACTCAGAAATGACACTACCCCGGAGATAATGAGCAGTATATTAGAGGCAGAGATTATGAGAAGCATTCCCGAAATAAACTCGGAAACGTATGTAGAAAAAAATGCAAGGGAGCGGCTACCTTTAGTCACGGGCTGACATTTGAATCTAGATTCCTACTTGCTTCTCTCCATATCAAGGCTGTCCTGCGAGGGGCCACGATTGCTCGGCGGAGAAAAATACTCGAGTCAATAAAAAATGGTGCTGGGCTAAGAGATGCATATGGTGCGACACTAGAACGTATAAAGGTGTAGGATGAGGAAAATGCCAAACTTGCAATTGCAACTCTCACATGGGTCTGTCATTCGGAACGGCCGTTACAGGTGGATGAACTCTGCCACGCGCTGGCAGTGGATATAGGAGCAACGGATTTCGACCCTGAAAATGTTCCTTCGATAGGTACATTGCTGCACTGCTGTCAGGGCTTAATCAATGTAAATAAGGAAGCTTCGACAGTGCGGTTAATCCACTATACGGTCCAAGAGTATCTTTGTAGCTATCCAGGTCTCCCCAGCAAACCTCACTCAATACTTGCAGAAACTTGCTTGAGCTATCTGAACTCACAACAAGTCAAGAGCCTCGTACCCCGCTCCCCCCCAGACAGTCAGAGCTTACCATTCCTCAAATACTCATCGAGATACTGGGGCACACATGCGAAGAGGGAGCTCTCAGACCATGCAAGGGCCCTTGCCCTCGAGCTCTTGGACCATTACGAAGACCACGTATCTGCTGTATCGCTTTTAAGGCAGGTAATGCCACCGTGCCATATCGGAGACATCAGTACTTCTCCGCTCTTCTTTGGCCTACACTGCGCATCGTTCTTCGGGATTGTTGAACTTATGACGGCAGTTATAAGTACCGAAAGTTGCGAGATCAACCAACGAGATTGCACAGGTAGTACACCACTAATGTGGGTGGCGAAGAATGGGCATGTAGAAGCGGCGAGAAACTACTGCTGGGACGGGAAGGTGTCGACCCCAATCGCACGGGCATGTGCGCCAGAACACCACTCGGATGTGCTGCTGTGGAGGGACATGAAGGGGTGGTCAGGCTACTGCTAGAACGGGAAGATGTCGACCCCAATATCCCAGATGTGAATGATCGAACACCGCTCGCATGTGCTGCTGTCGAGGGACATGAAGGGGTGGTCGAATTGCTGCTAGAACGGGAAGATGTCGACCTCGATCGCCCAGGTGTCCAGGATCGGACACCGCTCGCGTATGCCGCTACCGCAGGCCACGAAGGGGTGGTCAGGTTACTGCTAGGACGGGAAGATATCAACCCCAATCGCCCAGATGCGAACAACCGCACACCGCTCGGGTGCTGCAGTTAAGGGACATGAGGCAGTGGTTAATTTATTGCTGGAACGGGGAAACGTCAACCTCAATCGCCCAGATGTAAATAATCGAACACCACTCGCATGTACTGCTCTCGGGAAGCATGAAAGAGTGTCAAACTACTTCTAGACGTCGAAAATATCGATTCCAATCACCTAGATATGTATGAGCGAACACCACTTATGTGTGCTACTCTCAGATGGCATGCGGGAGTGGTCAAGCTATTGCTCGAACGGGAAGACGTCAACCCCAATCTCCCCGATAAATATAAACAAACACCACTCAAGTGCGCCGCTGTCGACGGACAAGAAGAGATGGTCAAGTTATTACTGCAACGGAAAAATGTCGGCCCCAATCGTCCAGATGTGAACGATCTAACACCACTCGGGTGTGCTGCTCTTGCGGGGCACAAGGGAGTTGTTAGATTATTGCTGGAGCGAGAAGATGTCGACCCCAATCGCCCGGACGTGAACGATCGAACACCACTCGGGTGTGCTACTCTCGCGGGGCATGAAGGAGTTGTTAAGTTATTGCTGGGGCGGAAAGATGTCGACCCTAACCGTCCAGATAAGGATAATCAAGCGCCACTTAGATGTGCCGCTGTCGACGGACATGAAGGGGTGGTCAAGCTACAGCTGGGGCGAGAAGATACCAACCCAAATGTCCTAGATGGGAATGATCGAACGCCACTGGGGTGTGCCGCTCTCGAGGGGCATGAAGGAGTTGTCAAGCTATTGCTGGAGCACGAGGGCGCCGACCCCGACAGGCCAGATAAATACGGATGCACGCCACTCTCTCATGCTGATAGGAATGGACATGGAGCAGTAGTGAAGCTACTACAAGCCCGCATATCTGTGGGAAGCGCAGATCCACAGCCGCCTCCTAAACGACTCAAGTTTGAGCAGAGTTCTGAGGCAGTCAATTGACCAGGCTCAAAATATGTGGGATATCGCTTTTCTAGCGTTCCCTTGTTTAGCCTTCGGGAGTCTAGCACACGCACTATTGCAGCCATCATTGCCTTCTATTTTTCCCCTTTCTGTCCTTTACACCAGTCCTTCTACATGATCTCGAAATTCTTTACCGCTCGCTGGCGGAAATCCCACTTATACATAGACATACCCTTGATATTTGTCAACGTCTACGGATTAGAGCTTGTGCCCCCTTTCTTTGTGCCTAGCGTATAGCAGCTAGGGACCACCTCATTTGTTAGCTTACATTATCTCCAATACAATTTCCCGGTCGAATAGATAGATCCCTTGTCACAGAATATACTTTTTTTTCTACTTTGTCCTGATTTATTCATTTCCTCCTTGTTTTCCATTGCCAGCGGTAGATAGACAGATAAATAAATTACGCATAGACTTCTCTTCCTAATCCTTAGGACCTAGTGTAGCCATTCCCGGAGCCACCATGAACAGAACCGATCCTAACCCGACAACTTTTGAGATGATATTATTCCGGGCATCGATTAGTGCTAGAGTCCCCCACCCAGCGCGAAAATACCACCCATTCCACCCACCCCCTTCCAAATTCCCGTCTATATAAATAAGTTTGATTAAGCCTACTTTACTTGCCTACGGTAGTAGGTTATCCCATGTGAGGTAGCGCTCAAGCAGAATCACTAAATTAGCGCAAAGGCAGAAACTTAATCCATCGTTTCCGGTGGATGCGAAATTTAACTGCGTAGAAAGTCGTGATTACCCGTATTCATATAGTACGATGGTGATCTAGGATACGCTATTTGGCGGCAGTATTCTCCGGAAAAAAAAACACCAATCCGTGGGTAGCTCGCCGAGTTCGAATTGGAGCCTTGGCTATTGGCAGAAGTACGGAGGGGGGAGAGGGAGGGTTATCGAAGAGGGCGAGGCCGGGGTTGTCCTACGTGGAAAAAATTACGCGCGCTGAGGGTAGAGAGGCGAGTGTTTGGTTGGAGGTGAGAATGCAATCGCCTAGAGGGGCGCGGGCAGAGACTAGTGTTGGTGGTGGAACGGCTTAGCGGGGAGGTCGTGAGTGAGGCGGAAAACGGGCGGAAGGGTGTTGGTTGGAATGGTATCATATCAGGGACGCGGAGGTTCTAGTTACCCTACTGAGACTGGTTGGTGTCGGTAGGGTGGGCTGTCTTGAGCGGCGCCAACTGTGGCGTCTCCTGAACTCTACCTGACAGAAGTATGATACTATCACTACTGCTGACATCGCCGGCGCTGTTGATATCGCTTCCGAAAGAGTTGTAGCCACCGCCGAGTTGTTGGTTGAGTTATCATAATTTTGTGTGAAAAGGCTCTGACTATGAACAGTACAAGTACCGCAATTCTCCCATGAGCTGGATTCATTCCACGCCTGCCACTGCCCCTATTGATACGCGCTCCCAGCAACGCCTCTGTCCCCGACCTTGTGCTTTCAATGGGATACTTTGCGAATGCTTTCGACCAGCGATCCTCTAATAACCTTGCGACCCGCGCACCACCGATATCTGTACCGAAAATCTTGGTCATATCTCAAGCTTCCCCACCCCAGCTTAGACGGTTTGGCTTGGCACCCTCTTGAGCAGCGACTTTGAGATATGGGGTGTTGGAGGACCACCAAATTTTGGATAGAAATTGAAAAGTTTTGAATGATACCACCAGTACCAGTATTAGGTTCTTAGATTTTCGTTGCTTTAGAATGGGTCGGAGAAAAGTGTGGAGTAGAATAAGTGACTTGAATTCTGGTGCATGCCGACCCACTAATACTTTTGATGTGAGCAGTCCTCGAACGTTTGTGTAACAAATTTCGGATCCAGAGACCAGAGAGGTGTCAGTCGGACCCAAGGCTTTGCGATCAACCCCGCTTTTCCTCACCTTCAAGTAGTTCCTTTAACGACACCCAAGTTATTCAACGCCTTGCTCTCTATCAAATACAACATTCAGCGCGGTGAAAATTGAAAAATGTCACATTCCTTCAGCAATAACCAAAACTCTTTCAACATCACTACTTTTAACTACACTACCCCGGAAACTAGGTCCGAAATACTCGCCTGGTTATCCCCATTAGAGCCACGAGTACGGCATCGAGACATCGGGGCCCAGCGGGTGGACGGTATAGGGGCCTGGCTGCTGGAAACTACGGAATTTAGACACTGGTACGATGGTAGTAGGGAGGATGGAACTTATCATCCGACCTTATTCTGCCACGGGAATCCGGGAGTAGGAAAGAGTTACATTATGTAAGGGGGAGCAGGTCCTTTCGAGGGCTCAAAAGATACCACAGTGGCTGCTAGTTTGCGATTACAGGTCACTAGTTGTAGACAGGTTGTGCGACGAAGCTGCCAAGCAGGATGCTGCTGTTGCTTGTTTTTACTTCGACTTTGCTGCTCGGAATGAGCAGTCACCGGAAAATATGCTTGGATCCTTGCTGCGACAGCTTGTCAGCGGGCCGGGGGAAATTCCTGAGGTGGTAGTCCGGGGTTTTTATGAAGAGAGAAGGGTTATTGGAGGTCGAGGGCTTCAAGTTTCAGGAATTTTGAACATGTTCCAGACCATCGTAGCCACAAAGCGCACATTTATATGTGTTGACGCACTTGACGAATGTGTGCCCGAGCATCGAATGGTGGTTCTTGAATCATTGGGGCAGATTCTGCAAGGGTCGCGGTGTACACGCATATTTATGACAGGAAGGTCACAAGTCCAGAGTGAGGTGGAAAGGAGATTGGGTGGGGCAGCAGCTTTTATATTGATACGAACTACGGAAGATGGGGTTCTTCAATTTTTGCGCGAGAAACTAAGGAAGGACACTGCGCCGGATGTAATGAGCAGCGCATTGAGGGCAGATATTATGAAGAGCATTCCCGGAATAAACACAGAAACGTATGTAGAAATGGGTACTGGGGAAAAGCCGGCCTAAGTCGATGGCTGACATATCTGAATCTAGATTCTTACTCGCATCTCTCCACATCAAGGCAATCCTGCGAGGGACCACGATTTCCCGGCGAAGGAACGCACTCAAAGCAATAAAGGATGGGGCAGGGTTAGGGAATGCATATGGTGTGACGCTGGAGCGGGTGAGAGTGCAGGATGAGGAAAATACAAAACTTGCGATGGCCACTCTTACATGGGTCTGTTATTCGGAACGACCATTACAATTGGATGAGTTGTGCCATGCACTGGCAGTGGAGATCGGAGCAACAGATTTCGACCCCGAAAATGTTCCTTCGATTGGTACATTGCTACACTGCTGTCAAGGCTTAATCACGGTAGATAAGGAAGCTTCGACTGTGCGGTTAATTCACCATACCCTCCAGGAGTATCTTTGTGCTCATCCAAGTCTCTTTAATAAACCTCATTCGATTCTTGCAGAAACCTGCTTGACATATCTAAACTCACAACAGGTCAAGAGCCTCCCACCCTATCCTCTCCCAGGCCATCAAAGCATGCCATTCCTCAAATATTCTTCGAGATACTGGGGAACACATGCTAGAAGGGAGCTCTCAGATGATGCGAAGACCCTTGCGTTGAAGCTCTTGACCCCGTTTGAAGACCATGTGTCCGCTATGGCACTATTGGAGCAAATATCACATCCCGGACATACTAGATACATCCGTTCTCCTCTGCTCTTCTCTGGAATACACTGCACATCATTCTTCGGGATTGTTGAGCTGGTGGCTGCAATAGCAAGTACTGAAGGTTGCGATATCAACCAACGAGATTGTACAGGTAGTACACCTCTGACATTGGTGGCCAGGAATGGGCATGTAGGAGCGGCGAAACTACTGCTGGGACGAGAAGGTGTCGACCCCAATCGCCGAGGCACGTATAAACGAACGCCCCTCGGATGTGCTGCTGTCGGGGGACACGAAGGGGTGATCAAGTTATTGCTAGAACGGGAAGATATCAGCCCCAATCACCCCGATACAAATGATCGAACACCACTCGGATGTGCTGTTGTTGAGGGACATGAAGGGGTAGTCAAGTTACTTCTTGAACGGGAAGATATCGACCCCAATCGCCCGGATAAAAGCGATCGAACACCACTCGGATGTGCCGCTATTGCGGGACATGAAGGGGTAGTCAAGTTACTTCTTGAACGGGAAGATATCGACCCCAATCGGCCAGATGAGAACGATCGGACACCACTCACATGTGCTGCTATCAATGGACATGAAGGGGTAGTCAAGTTACTACTAGCGCGGGAAGATGTCGACCCCAATCGGCCAGGTATGTATGGTCGAACACCACTCGGGAGTGCCGCTATCAAGGGCCACGAAGGGGTTGTCAAGTTACTACTAGAACGGGAAGATGTCGACCCCGATCGCTCCGAGGAAAATGGTGGAACGCCGCTCGGAGGTGCTACTGTCGAGGGACATGAAGGGGTGATCAGGCTACTGCTAGAACGGGAAGATGTCGACCCCAATCGGCCAGTTGGGAATGATCGAACACCACTCGGGCATGCTTCTATCAATGGACATGAAGGGGTAGTCAGGTTACTCCTAGAGCGGAAAGATGTCGACCCCAATCGGCCAGGTATGTATGGTCGAACACCACTCGGGAGTGCCGCTATCAAGGGCCACGAAGGGGTTGTCGAGTTACTACTAGAGCGGGAAGATGTCGACCCCGATCGCTCTGAGGAAAATGGTCGAACGCCACTCGGATGTGCTACTGTCGAGGGACATGAAGGAGTGATCAGGCTACTGCTAGAACGGGAAGATGTCGACCCCAATTGGCCAGTTGAGAATGATCGAACACCACTCGGACATGCCGCTGTCAAGGGCCACGAAGGGGTTATCAAGTTACTGCTAGAGCGGGAAGATGTCGATCCCAATCGCCCGGAAGAGGACGGGACGACACCGCTCGGATGTGCTGCTATCAACGGATACGAATGGATGGTTAAGTTACTACTAGAACGGGAGGATGTCGACCCTAATCGGCCAGGTGAGGATGATCGAACACCACTCGGACATGCTGCTCTCAAGGGCCACGATGGGGTAGTCAAGTTACTACTAGAGCGGGAAGATATCGACCCCGATCACTCCGAGGAAAATGGTCGAACGCCGCTCGGATGTGCTACTGTCGAGGGACATGAAGGGGTGATCAGGCTACTGCTAGAACGGGAAGATGTCGACCCCAATTGGCCAGTTGAGAATGATCGAACACCACTCGGACATGCTGCTATCAATGGACATGAAGGGGTGGTCAGGTTACTACTAGAGCGGGAAGATGTCGACACCAATCGACCAGGTATGTATGGTCGAACACCACTCGGGAGTGCCGCTGTCAAGGGCCACGCAGGGGTTGTCAAGTTACTGCTACAGCGGGAAGATGTCGACCCCAATCTCCCGGAAGAGGATGGGACAACACCGCTCGGATGTGCTGCTATCAACGGACACGAAGGGGTGGTCAAGTTACTACTAGAACGGGAGGATGTCGATCCCAATCGGCCAGATGAGGATGATCGAACACCGCTCGGACATGCTGCTTTCAATGGAAATGAAGGGGTGGTCAAGTTACTATTAGAGCGGGAAGATATCGACCGCAATCGCCCAGATAAAAACAATCGAACGCCACTCGGATGTGCTGCTCTCAACCGACATGAAGAGTTTGTCAAGCTACTTCTGGGACGTGAGGATCGGCCTCAATCGCCTAGATAGCAATGATCGAGCACCACACGAATGTGCCACCGTCGAGGGAGGCGAAGGGGTAGTCAAGGGGCCGTCGGAAGACGAAGTTGTCCACCCAACACGCTGAATAAAAATGGCAGTACACCCCTTTCTCATACTTCTCGGAGGAGCCATGCGGGAATCGTGAAGCTACTATCATACAAGCTTGGATATCCCTTGAAATTGCGCGGTGGCCCGCCACCTGTGAGTCAACCATGATATAGCAGAAGCTCAGGGTGCTAAATTTACTACGGTACGCCCTAACTACGCTAGATTCCTTGTTTCCTAGCACCGGCCTTTCTCAACCTTCAATATTCTAGTATGCTCTGCCTTGTGAATCGCTGTCTTTCATTTTTCCCTTGTATGTTCTTTACATCGGTCCCGTTTGATGATCTCTAAATTCTCCGCTACTCTTATTGTCGCACATCCAATATGTACAGTATGTAGACATACCAGATATATGCCAGTGTTTGCAAATGAAGCCTCACCAGCTTCTATTTCTTGTGTCTAGCGTGTAAAAACTGGTGGGCTATCTCATTTGTTAACTAACTTCCATCATTTGTCTTGGTTCTGATTCCCGGTCCGATTGATTCCTTGTTACAAAATCTCCCCCCTTACTTCTTGCTTATTTATCTCCTCCTTGTTTTCCCTTGCTAGGGTTGATAGATGGATAGATGCATAGATGCATAGATGCATAGGTAAACAGTACATAAACTTCTCATTCTGATGCCTGAGGACCTTGCTTAGGTATTCTCGGAGCTATTATAAACAGAATCGACTCTAGACCCTGTGATTTTGAGATGATATATTATCCCTAGCATCAATTAGCAGATGAATTACTCAGTCACCACAATATATCTCCGGCTTCCCTGAGCCCCTTTCTAGTTCTTACCAGGGCAAATACGTTAGATTGGCCCTACTTTTTTCCCCTCTATCATAGTAAGTTATCCCCAGCCATGTGGTATCCAAGTGAGGCTATTAAATTAGGGCGAAGGCAGCAGCCTAGTGAACTGTTGTAATTGCACATCAGAGCTCTAAAATCACCGCTAATGGTAGTCCAGAAATTTGAGCTGCATCAAAAGTTATAATTATTTATATTGGTGCTGTGCAATAGTGACTGAGGATAAGCTGTTCTGAGGAGGTATTTCCCGGGAACTTTGAAACGCATTAACCTATAATTAATTCACGAGGTTGAAGTACAGGCCTTAAAGTTAGTTGTTAGCGGAAGTATGGAAAGTAGGGGTGGGGGAAGGCGGGAGGGGGGGGGTAGGCACCAGATTATCGCCAGAGCAGTTCTGTATTATATGTTTGGCAGCCGTGGCTAAACCGACAACTGCGATTCGGCCATCGCACAGTGTTGGGGTGGCCGTAAATAACTACCCCTATCCCATGCCACAAATTATTAGTTTACCGTGGTACTGCATACTTAGACCTAGAGGTAATATAAATTAGCCGATTTTGGCCCTTTAAACAACGACTAAATTTTATACCACTGCTAACCATGCTTGAAGATAACCTGCCGGATCACGCTATGGTATCGTGTTGTCCCATACCTTGTTGTGAAATTATACCAGGGATATTTCTAACCCAAAACTTCCATATCCTCGATCCATCCACTCAAGTTGTTTATCCGGGGGCGGGGGCGGGGGGGGTGAAAGAACACGACCAGAGTAAACCCGGGAGCCGGGCTTCTGCCAAAGTGGAGGGGACGAGGAGAGTTAAAAAAGTAAGTAGGAAATTCAAGCAATGATGGAAATAAGCTCTACTATGCCATCACATCATGCTTACTTTTCTATTATGAAAATATTTTATCACGGCAGTGGAATTGGCGGTAGGAAATACTAGTCCAACTTGTTTACTGCAGCGCCTGTTTTGACCGGGTACTACCTGTCACTTGCTCGAGGCATGGTAAGTGAGACTGTTAGTTTCACGGGGATTAGCAGCTGGGATTGAGCCCGATCGGGCTTGTTGAAGTATGTTATCCAGTTGACAAGATTGCTTGCCGTACTGCTAAGGGTGCTAGTCCATTCTAGGACTACCTAAATCTCTGTGATATTCGTACAGCGGTACCAGTTGCTAAGGTGTAGTGGGATGTTGGGGACAGTCATGAGTTGGAGAAAAAAGATTCTGTGCTTCTAGCGGTGTTGGAAATAGCCGCAGTCTAGGGCAGCAGCGGTCCGCGTATGCACCGGTGAAGGGAAGAGCAAACAATGAAAAGTTTTCACCCACTTTTTTTTCTTGCCTTCCTGTCTTTCTTTCACCTCACCTCTCACCTCTTGCACTTAACCTTTCCTCATACCTTTCCTTTCTTGGCTTTCAACACGATCATCATGGACTTCTTCACCGATTATTACAAACGGTGTGCCTTCGCTTGGGCCGTTCCACTCCACTGCGTAAAATCCTCATTGCCGATCATTACCTCCGCACCGATTATTTTCAACACAGGCGGCTTTAGGGTAGTCGAGTGAGATACAGTGAAACCGAAACTTGGGATTAAAGTGACTAAAAGAAGACCCCTGTTGGATTTAAGAGGCTGCACGGAGGAGGGCTGTTGCTTAGTCACCTCAGCTAACTTGGTTATTATTGGTAACAGGTCTCTTATACTTTTTCCCAAGCACTCTTCTCTCGACTCTGCACATACAAATCATCCCTTTGACCTTTCGAAAAAACCAATTAAACTACAGTGACACTCATTTCACCTTTCCTTCTTTCTCATTCTAGCTTTCGCTAAAACCACTTATGTCACTTTCTCGTAGGCAATTAACTGCCGTGCAAGGGCTCAATCCCCTCTTGCCCTCTTCCGTTTTCCTACATCTCTTCTCACAGCTCTGCTTATTGTTCATTATTATGACCTGTTTCTGCCATATGGGCTGCTGGGGTATGGCGTGGGAGCCACTTTCCAGCCAATTGGCCTACTCTACCCGAGTCCTACTCAAAGCCTTGATTAATAACAAAATTGCATCCACGTTCTGAAAACAATAAATCCCAAGGCCCGGAATGGAGCTAGGAGTTCACAGAGCATGCGGGGGGCAGGAGTTGATACTCTGTGCTGTAGGAGAAAAACCCTTTTCCGTAATCAGTTATTCTGTATGAAGAGGAATAATGACTTATGGTAGAATCAGGGTGCTAAATGCATGGATTCGGAGTGATGCCATCTATTTCAGATTACTGTCTGGACCTGTAACAAGACCCACAAAAAGTGATATCTGTTAGAAATCGGTTGATGCTGCTTGGGATGCTCTAGTTAGAGCCACCCTGTTTCAAAAAGTCCAGAGTGTTATCAATGCAGCTGTTGATAGATCTGTCGGAGGCAGTAGTCCACGGCGCAGAATGCCGGAGGATAAAAAAGGACTGCGTGGAGGGCAGGAGTCTTTACCAGACATTTACTCTGTTAGGGGTTGCCGAGATTGATCTCTCATTTTGTTATCGTAAACAAGCAACGGAGTATGAGCATGTATGGAAGAAGCCGGATATGGGTGGAAATGAATGAATTGAGGCAGTAGATTTGATTCTATCATCTTTCATACAGCACACAGAAAGTGGCCAATCCCTGGCCATGCGGAAGACATCGTTTTGGGTGCGGAAGTAGTCACCAATAGTGGCTTTTGTCAGGATATTGTATAGTACGCATTTGGTAAAAATGCGGTATAAAAAAGTCAAAAAGAGGAAGGACGGACAGCACTTGGCTTCCCCACTACTCGAAAACTCAATGGAGAGAGAACAAATGGATTCGTAAAACTTATGTGATACCAAGGATCGCTTCACCCACTACCAATAGGATTCTCCTCTTAATCTGCTCCGAGTCCACCAATGACCTCCTCAACCTCCACGGTCTAGACACTTGTAATCTTGTAATATGCACCTTAGTGCGACCACCGGTAACACTGCTCCTCATCCGGCAATCTAATCCGCTTTGTCGTGTCTACCGCCGCAACACCCTCGATCCACCGCATCTCCCCTGGGCGGTGTCGCTTGAATCCCCCGAACCCAATGAATCCAACTTCTGCGCTCCATCCATCCAAACCTCCTTCTCGCTCTTCATGGGCGAGATCCTTCCAGCATACTCTCAGGTATCCACCTCTCTCTTATTTCCTTCATCTTTCTACTGCAGTTTTGCGGGGGGGGCGATATGTAGAATCCGCACCCAAACGACTTTTGTAGGCTTTGGTCTCCTCCGGCCTTGCCTGCATAGGTGCAAGCTTCTTTTCGAGGACTAAGCCCTATGGGATACCTTCATGCAAAGGCTGTCTAGATCCTGTTTTGGGTGCAGCGATAGCTACAGCTGAGTTGTGCCCAAGTTTTGCTTAGCCAGATCCGCTCCATCACACTCAATCATAAGAGTCCCTCAACCATGACTTGATCCGTGACTATGCTAATCTTCATAATTAAGTGTTACAATGGGCTGGTCTACAGGGAGTCTGCCCCATGCACTACATACTAGTTTTTTTTTGACCGAATTGTTTGTCCAACAAACTAACATCTCGGGGACCAACTTTATCACAATGCCCTAAGCCTATGACTAACACTACCATCACATTCTATCAGAGCAAGAGGTTTCAATTGCTAATGACATTGCTACAAGGAGAAGAAATTGCCCTCAAGGAATACCGGTTGTCTCCCCCTGCATACCTGGGCATGACTTGGGATAGAAGAGCATGGGATGGGAGAATCCAGGGAGGAATAGTCTGGGAAGAGGGAGACTACGAGGTAGATGAAGGTTTAGTGGAACTAGAGGAGCGTGAGGTAACAGGCCCTGGGGTAATATTGTTTAGTAGGATGGACCTAGCTGGCCAAACAGGGTTATTGAAATAGGGATATGGGATATAGAATATAGTAGCACAGGATATAGCGTTGTGGCAACAAAATTGAAAGAATTTTGGATGTTTGATACCTGTGAAATTGACGAGACCCGAGCACAATCGATGATAATCGGTTATACCCAAGCACTTGCCACAATTGAGCCCTTGGTCCGAGTCCCCCAGCTTCATCGGTTGTCTGATCGATCGCGGGCCCAGGACTGCTCGGTTATGCTCGAGCACATTACTATTCGGGCGTAGGAGAACCTCGGTCACCTAGGTGCCTCAGGTCTTGTATGATCATTAGTGGCAGCTTTAGTGTCCCTGAAGGTGATATCTCGCGCCTAGGTCAGGACTGTACAGCGATGGCGGTTCGCACCACTGCTCTTGCACGGACCAGGCCTTTTCCAGCAGCTTTCGGGTACGGTTAGGAATAGGGCTAGGAGGATAGGATGGGGACAGGGTTTGGTGCACTAAGGGCCGAGAGATGACGCCGTACCAAAACCCTGAGTTGTTAGTCTCAGGAGCGGGCGGGGGCAGCGTAGAGGCGGGTTACCGAGTAGGGTTGTGTGTTGTGTACCAATGAGAGAGCTGCCGTCGTAGCAGTACGGTATACCGGTAGCTAGCTTAATACTACATCGCTATGGAGAGCAGAACTAGGGGAGCGGGAGAGGAAGGGTTACCGAGAGGGCGAGACCGGGGCTGTTCTCCATGTGCTGGGGGTAGAGAGGCGAGTGTTCGATTGGGGATGAGAATGTAGTCACCTGGAGGGGCGCGGGTAATCATCAGGGTTGGTGGTGGAATGGCTTGGTGGGGAGGTCGTGAGTGGGGCAGAAGACGGACACTACTCAAGTAGAGGGTCCCGGTGAGAATTGAATGAGGGATGTGGAGGTTGTGGTTACCCTACTGAAACTGCTTTAGGTGGGGCGAGGCAGGGGCCCTCAAGCGACGACAATTGTGGCGTCTCCTGAACTCCCCGACAGAAGGACCGTTGTTGGCGTTTGCCGTGTTGCCGCTGTTGAGGTTTTCAAGAGCTGTTGCGGTCGCCTAGGTTGTTGCTCACAATTTCTACTGGCACGGTGACGAACAGGGGTATGATACTTCGTACTTCGTAGGGAAAAGTGAATTCTTCAGGGTTAGGGTTACAAAAATTGATTGTAATTAATCCCTGTTCGTCACAGGCCTACTCGAGTACCGTACCGTAGTTTCGTCCTGCCCCTAGCATGATAGGAGCAGAGAGTGTATGGGGATTTCGCAACCAAGAATTCGGCATCATCCACGATGTGCCACAGCAACAGGTCACAAGTTAGGGTTCATGTCCCATCTACGGAGGTGCAGCTCCGAAGTTTTGTACGCTCCACCGGGGGGTGAGAGCAGCGAACCTCGCTTGTGGAACCTACAAAACTGTGCCTCGGTAAGCGCTATCTAGCAATACCGGTGTGGGGTGGTTCGTCACGCTTCCCCTAGTTGGATGGTGTGTTCGACCGAGCCGTATCCACCCGTGTGCTGTGTGGTTTTTTGTTTTTTTGTTAAATCCTGGGTATGATTTTAGGTACATGACTAGCACTCCCCAGGGTCCAACCACTGCATTCGGGAAAAATCCCATGGCAAATAAAAACCCAAAACAAAACATAACAAAAGAAATAAAA
>Ga0307509_10001029_pt1 | contig 47980 bp, 37 predicted proteins | sample 10_EM_MG_FD_202245 | JGI IMG/M metagenome (GOLD analysis project Ga0307509, IMG submission 202245) | Populus trichocarpa ectomycorrhiza microbial communities from riparian zone in the Pacific Northwest, United States - 10_EM | ecosystem: Host-associated > Plants > Roots > Unclassified | place... | reverse complement strand
ACAGCGAATTATCCGGGACAGTGAGTTAGGCTTTGGTGTAAAAAAATTCAGAATTCAGGGAATTTCGTCCGGGACAGCGGGGGATCCGGGAAAGCGAGATCCGGGACAGCGAGGTGCGACTGTACTCGAGTACCGTAAAAACTCTTAAAATTCGCTATCTCCGTTATCTCGGCTTGCTTGCTAATCTCGGAATTCAGCCTTCACAGTACTCGGGTCAGGGATAAATGATGAGACGGACAGGTGTGTATGAGTCCGGGCACTTGGTACAGTACTGTAGAGGTAAAAAATGATTTAATTTGGCAGGAATAACGCCAGGAAGGGTAAAAAGCTTTGACATCCTGATCTCGCTATAGTCTCATCATTTACCTATAGACCCGAGTACGGCACGAGTACCCGACGAAACGGCGACGAACAGGGGTATTTGGTGGCACAAAGTAAGTCCACAAGGTTAGGGTTAGGAAAATTGCTCGTTTTTGAACCCTGTTCATCACTAGCTTAGTTTCGTGGTGGGCATGGTGGAGACTGTCTGGTTGCACTTGGCTATTGGACATCTCCTGGACTACTGAGACATTGCAAAAATTTGTGCCTCCCCTCTCAGTATCTAAGACAGAGATGACTAAAGTACTGCCTCAGTATGGTGAGGGAACTCTGTAGCCGGAGTGCTTCGCCAAGAAAATATGGCCGGTCTTCAACCACCAAAGTATTTTCAGCCACCAGTCTAATGAGAATTATGGCTCTATTAGGTGATAGATTGGGCGATTCTCTATACACTAATAGAGAGAAAATAGAAATATCTCAAGTTTTCATGGAGATATAAGGGTTTAAAATGCTTAAAATTTTAGGGGAAAAAAAATGAATGTCTGCAATAGGTTAATTACAGTTAACTTCCATGGTGAGGACAGTTAATTGGTATTTGTCAATACATTAACCTGTAAGAGATGCCAGTCTTGGCAGGTTAACCTACTGTTAATACCCAAGATGAATGTCCGCCCGCTCCGACTACAGGGTTCCCTCACCATACTCTCCAGCGATGATGTGAAGAGGTACGATCATATGGCTAATATTGGCCATGGTCTGAAGTTTGCACATCTCCGAATTTGTACTTGTAGTATCATAACCAACAAAGAGTCGCTTATTAACCTGTGTCTCAGACACAGACAGGGGTGGCACAAAATTTTGCAATGTCTTAGCAGTCCAGGAGATAGCTCGCATACCTGTACTCGAGTACTCGAGTACGGTACAAGCATCCGAGAATGAGATATTGCTTTTTCGCAAGTTGGTTCTCAGATACAATGGTACGGACATATTTGGCTGCATAACCTGTTGCACTCGAGTGCTTGTTGACAGATACCCGAGCACTTGCAATTTCACAAGTGGTATGATAAAAATATTTGATCTCTGTGTGTTGTATCCCTTACCTTGTAATCATGGCCAGCGCTAGATACTACTACTATGATAGCTTATTTCAGTAATCGTGACAGGAAAAACGTTGTTTTAGAAGTGGTGTAGTGCTGAGAATCCCACATAATGAGTACCGTTCAGCATTGCCATGACAGAAACTAGAGTGTCTGCGTAGATTTGCTCCCAGATTCTAAAATAGGCTAATGGGCACCGGAAAAACAGCCAGCCGTGAACCCAATCTCACTTCGCGGCACGCCCTGCAGCCATGAATTTCGGGCCACAAGGTAAGGGATCTCTCCCTTTCCTTGGTTAGTGGGGCTCTGAAGTTTGTTTAGTATGAGGTCAGCGCCCTTGACCTACAGTATTAGATCACATTCACTGGGGTCCGTGATTCCGTAACCTGTCAAAGTGGTCCGCCCGTATGATATCCTGGGCTGTCAGGCTGGTTTCCATTTATAAACGGATCGTAGATTTTACTAGAAATTTCGAAAAGATAGTCTATCTTTCAATTCTTCAGCTTTCTCAATTTCTTTCCCAAACATAACGACAGAAATTCAGATTGGGTCTCTAATTGGGGGGGGTGAAGTTCATTGCTAAAATTTTCAGCAACTATCTCTTTGAGCCCGATAGTAGTGGATGGTGCTCGCCTCGTTCGCCATCCAGTACTAACCTTAGCACATACATGCTGTATCATACTCCGGGTAGCGAAAAAAAATTAATCGGAAAAAAAAAGATGATCTGGGAAGTGAAGTAGGGGGTAACACTTTGTAAAGCGCAGAGTGAAGAAAATCCTTCACTACTAGGGTGCAGACTATTCCGTATACTTGACGTTTTTGCTGCATATCCTGCCTTATTGAGTCATGAACAGGAATCATCTCTGGTCCTCAGTCGCTTGGGCAACAACCCAGGCTTAAGATGTCTCGCAACCGGATCGCTTTTCACCCGCCGCAACATCGATCATCCCTCTATCCCTTGTTTTGCCACCATAAGTTTTCCGATTTTTTCGTCCCTACCCGAGTACCGTGCTCGAGCAGTCTACGGCGCCCTACCCGAGCTCTGGGGGTACGGCCTAGAGGTGCAATTCCTGTATACATGTAACACCTCGCACGTGTGTACCCCTCATGCATAAACGAGAGAGAATAACCAACAAGAATCCCCTTCTCGCATGTTCCCGGAATGCAGAACCTGAACACAGGGATGAAAATTTGTATGGCAAATTGTCTGTGCGTATCCGAACAGTATAAAGCAATTGCACATCACCCCTTCTCACCGTTGCCGCCCCATTACCGAGTCGCCGGGGAGTGAAAGGCAAATTAGGAGAACCAGGAACTGCTTTGCCGCCAGTCAGCCGCCCCCCCCGAGTGATTTACTATGAAGGCACTCGCGGGTGGTCATCAGCAGTTGAACCTATGGACTAGCGGAGGTGCGAAATACCGGTACAAGCCATCGGTAGGGAAGAGATCACGCAAGCCAGCCCGCAGTCCCTTGGGTTACCGTAATTTTGTCAGGGAGGCGTTGCAGGAATGTTTCCAGAAGCAGCAGAGTAACAACCCGCGGCCGAATGAAACATTTACCCTGTGATTAAGAGGGTAACATGGAGGGGGGCTAACGAACGGGAGGGCTCGGCGAACACTCCACTAAAAGTGACTTGCTAATTTTCAATTGGGGTGGTGATGTTCGTTGAGCGCTGACCCCCCTCCTAGTCTTATATAGGCCATAGCTTGCCCCCACTTCCTTAGTCTGCTATTCAGATGTTGTCTTTTCGATTACTGCTGCTACCACCCGTACTACTTCTGCCCCTACAAACTCTATCTTGGGCCGGGGAAGAGGGAAAAAAAAATGCTATCGAGGGCAAGGCTCCTCGTGCCGAAGCTGGCATTCACAACCCGTGGGGTGGTTACTACCACCACACGGAGTAAAGTTGGGGGGGATATTTCTTCTGTTTTCCCCTCACTTTCGGGAATTTCTCCCCCGCCATTACCTGATCGGTATGCTGAACTTAAAAGGCTGTTTACCGCTGGACGGGAAAGGGTCCTGGCTGAGTCTTGGGAGAGGCTACTGCTTGATCTTGAGAAGGAGGCGGCCGTGGTGAAGAGGTTTGGGAGCGATGTTTGTCTCTTTCCCCTTCTTTCTAGTTTTCCTTCGGGGTGTTAGTGTTGATTGATGGACAGCTTATTCCACAAGTTGAGTTTAAAGACCTCGCTATTCTCTCGAAAGAGAAAATAGAGGATATTAAGAAGCGAGGTGTGGTCGTTATTAAAAATGTCCTGCCGGAGGGAGAGAGCCTGGCAATGAAGGAGTCCCTGAAGGACCACATCAAGCGCAACTCCTGGGCTAAAGGTTTTCCCTCTCTACGACTTGGTTCACTATTTAAAACTAAGCCAAGAAACACAGCCTTCCCCGCCGACTCACCGGCGGTCTACGAGCTATACTGGTCCTCGGCGCAGCGCGCCGCGAGAGCTCACCCATCTCTCATAGCCTCCCAGTGTTTCGTAAACTCCCTATGGCACTCTTCGCTCCCGTCATCGATGGTGAACACCTCCGAGTCTCTGCCATACGCCGACCGCTTCCGTATCCGCCAACCGGGAGATGCGGGTTTTGCTCTCGGAGCGCACATCGACGGAGGCAGCGTTGAGCGCTGGGAGGATCTCGAGTATTCCCTCTGCTACGAGAAGATTTGGACAGGGAGATGGGAGGAGTACGATCCCTATAATGCAGATCACAGGGTTCGTGCGATGATGGATCTGTACGATGGGGCGGGGAGTTGTGGAGTCTGGAGGAGCTGGCAGGGTTGGGTAGACCCCCCCGCACCCCCTCTCTCTTCCCACTTAACTAGTCTGCTAACCAGCTCCAGCTCTCCCTATCAAAAACATCCCCTGGCGAAGGCACCCTCCTAGTAAGCCCGCTGCTAAAGCAAGCAACGGCATACACAATCCTTCGCCCCTTCTTCACCCTCTCTGACCCCCCAACCATCAGCACAACCCCTCACTTCCCAAACTCAGTCCAGGGGGCGTGCCAGGAATTCAACAATTCAACACATCCTCACCTCCGCCTAGATGACGTAATGACGCATGTACCTCGCATATCACCGGGCGACTACGTCTTCTGGCACTGTGACACCATTCACGCCGTGGATCGGGTGCACCAGGGCGCGAGCGATAGTTCGGTGCTGTACATCCCGGCAGTCCCTTGGACTGTGGAGAATCAAGCCTATGTTGAGCGGCAGAGAGAGTCAGAAAGGAGGGGGGTCTCGCCGGAGGATTTCCCCGTGGGGACTGGAGTGGAAGTTTGAGGGGATGATGCTAAGGGGGTGTTTTTTTCTCTGTTTGTCACTGGCTCCCGGAGAGTGGGGGGATTGGATGCATTTCAATACTGGTAGCCACGATTCGAACACCAATAAAAAATTATACTCCCCCTTCTCTTTTCCTTTTTTTCTCTTATGTTGGCTGGTTCCGCTGCTCCCGTTTAAACTTGCATTCCCGCGGGCCCTGTATGAGGAAGCAGTACCTATCCCAATGGATCCTTCCCGAAATCGTGACACCGCCCATCCCCCCTTGGAGGGTGAGTGCCGCGCTTTAGAGCTAATGCAGCCGCATACTCGGGTATGGTCATAAAGGGCGGAAAAAAAGATCAGCAAGATCCGGTGGGGTAGTGAGAAAACAGGTTGCAACAGTGGAAAAATTCTTGCCTTGGCAGACACCTCAAATCCAGACTGAAGGAATAAGTATCTTAGTATGATACCTGACCATTTAGACAATATCTAGATGATAATTAAATTGCCAGTACACAGTTGAACCTATGAATTTATACAAGTCTCTTGGAAGAACTATTCCAAAAGCCCAGATTCTGCCCCCTTGGTCTCAATTTGGCTTGATACTATCAGATTCTTGACAAAACTCATAGATATAATACAGCAGGAGCCACATCACTATGGCTCTAGGTTAATGGCATCTTATAACACCCCCATCTTTTCCACTTCCCCCTGGTCGATCAGCATAGATCAGCCCTTCTATCCTTGTTTCGCCACTGAAAGCTTTCCGCCCTTTATGACCATACCCGAGTACTTAAACGGGGGGTGGTATCCCCTAGCATTGAATTAGATAGCTAGGTTTCCCCGACCTTTCAGTGAACAACGTCACATTCTATCATTTTACTCATCCATTTTGTGTAACAATCTCGAGTGGTGCAAGGGACATATTTGCAGGGCAGCTTTGATTCTAGAAAGGTGGCTCCTGCCGTAATGGTAGTTGAATGGGGGCAAATTTTGTATGGGCCCGGGGCATTGCCATAGGAGTGAAGGAACTAGTGGGGCAAGTCCTATTACACCAAAGTACAGAGTTTTCGCATTGATATCAACTTAGAGTTCAGCATTGGGATGAAAATTATTCCATATACTGGTCCTATTGCTCCCCCACTTTACCTCTCCTTGTTTTGGGAATGTGCCAGGGCGTGAGGGTAAGTGATCAGAAGGAAGATCATCTGCCTCCCGATCACCTCCTCCGTCGTGTTAAGCCTGAAATCCTAATTGGCTGCTCTTAAGATCTCCCGGAAGGGATTGGTCCAATCAATGGTCCCCCGATCAATGTTTGCCCCCCCTGGCTCGCACTGCAGATATTGTTTCAGCTCCACTAGTTACCTCGAGTACGGTACGGCTGGGACCCGAAAGCCATCTTGTTGCCACACCAAAGAGTGCCGGTTGCCAGCAGGCCGCGTTGCCGGGGCAGTCCCAAATCCAGCGGTGGGGTGGTGGCCAGGCATTCCTTTGACGATAACTTTCTAGAAACTGTATAGGTAATTTCCAGGGATACTGTAATTGAAGCTCCTCTGTACAATTGATTTGGGTTTTAGATATTTTTCGGCTATTGATAATTATTCCGAATAACCCTACTTTTTTTGGTCGGAATGCCCCACAATTTTCCCCACCCTTGATGTCGCCATCCGCATGGAGGCGAGAAGTATCGGTTGAGTAATATGAAATTGATTGCCTAAAGTAGTACAGCACTATATTCGGGCTAGCGCACCGACTGTGGGTGGCGAGCCGATTGTAACTAGTACCGTACTCGAGTAACTGTAAGGTGCTACCGTAGTAGCATTCCTCTATTGGGCGTAAAGCATCTGAGAATTAGATATGGGTTTTCTTGCTGGCTAGTAGCTAGTTATGGCCGTGTTTTCAGATACTGTAGGAACTCGGATAGTCGGACCTTGTAGAGCACTGTACATGTACTCGCACCAGGACGTTAGGCTTGCCTTTCGTAGTAATATCTAATATATTTTTTACTTTTTCATTTATCTGGAAGAGCAGGTATTTTATGTGTCTTTTGCCCTTCGCTACGATCACAGGCAGGATGAAATGTTGGAACACCTAATACCGGTATAGTCCGTTTGATCGAGTTCTCCCGGGGCCGTAGAAACCCGTGAGATCCAACTGTCTCTACGAGTACCAGCCACAGGATAGGTTTAATTTGACGGGCGAGCGGAACGGAATTGTGAATACTGCACTGGAGTTCCGGTAACGTAGGCCACGGTGGGCCGAAACACACGGGGACACGAAACGAGTGGCAGGGAAGCTGGCTTTTGCCTACTAAGGGTACTTTTTACTTAGGATGTTTCGCGTCACCGTCTGTTTCGGCCCACCGTGGCCTACGTTACTAATTAATGATATCCAACAGCAGCTCCTGCGTGTTAGTCCTGGAACGTGCCGAGAGAGCGCTGACATCCGAAGAACTCTTCTAAAAGTCTCGGAATTCGGAGGTTACCTGGATAAAAAAGGGCGATGTCGTCAGAAATTCCCTAGTCTGGAAAAGGGGGCTAAACAAGAGCCGCGGAAGGCGAACCAGTTAGCCCCTTTGAGAGACATAAGAAAAAGGAACGAGAGAACCGTGGAAGCTTATCCGAGGAGGCAACTCCAACGACGTGACATTCACTCCAATTATTTGGGGTTCTACAGTTACTCTAGTGCTTAATACTCTTTATTGCCAAACCAAGTGCTTTCCTACTATCTGTTCAATTTAAACTGAAATACTTTTAGGCTACTTGTACACATACCGGTACCGTAAAAACTGTAATAATTGAGTGGTGTGCTATGTAGTCGGGAATTCCCTACTTGAGAAAAGGGGCGAAAAGTACCGCAAAAAAAGACGGCTGAGCCCCTCTGAGAGACATAAAAAAACAAAAAAACGAGAGACCTTACCAGAGGGGGCAACTCTGACTACTAGCACACCACTCAATTATTACAGTTTTTACGGTAGGATGAATCAGAAGACTGGTAGAAGCGAGATCCAGTGGCAAGAGAGAAATACTTGCATATTATTGGTCTGGAGGACTTCAAGAAGCCTCTAGTAAGTCAAGTGAACAGAATCACATAGAAGAGCTCCAATAAATATGTAGATTTTATATTTGCCACAAGTTTGCCACTGGATCTCGCTTCCCCCAGTTTTTCCGATTCGTTCTTACCGGTATGTGTAAGCAAAAGGGAAAAAAGTGCCCTTTACTTTGCCGCGGCACCTCGAAACACCGTCCCGACACCCGAGATGGGGCGGTAGTCTCATCTGCTAAGCCCCCTTGTGCGGCTTTTCCCTTTATTCTTTTATTCGTTTTTGTAGTGGCGTGCTTGTTCTTCCATTTCTTTTCCAAGTTATGCCCGCTCCCGACACACGATCGCCCTCCACATTTCTCTTTTATCAACCGTGGGGGGTCGAGATGTGGAAAATATGATAAGTTACGTACTGATTTCTGGAACGTTCCTTGATGAATGGGTGAGGAAACTGGGGCTGTTTTCGAGGCGTTGTGGGGGTGGTGGGGGATCTGGCCAAGGATTAAGTCGGCGGGGGTTTATACTTGTGTGGAGTAGGTCCCGCATAAGGGCTCAGGGTTTCCGGTCGAGTTTGGAGTTGTACCGGTAGGTGTTGGGTTTAGACGGGAAGGGGTTGATGGTGAGTTGGGGAGCAGCTACCATAGTTCTCCGCGGGGAAATACTGATAAATTTCAGGTGCGCACTGTGTTGAGAGTTTGGGCCAAGGATCCCTTAGGAATTGATTTGAGTTGTGCACACACTGGAAACTTGGAGGATTATGTGAGGTGTTCCTGAGGTGTGTTCTATAGAAGGGGGTTGGTCTACAGCATCTCCCAGACCGGGGAGACATTGAAAATTTAATGCCGCCTCCCTCAGTGTTTGAGACATGGATGACTTAAGGGGTTTTTGAACTCTTACCTGAGCCCAGTACAGTCGCACCCCGTTGTCCCGGACCTCACTCTCCCGGATTCTTCGTTGTCCCGGACAATTTTTCAAGATTTGTGCAGGCTACATAGAAATACACCTCACTGTCCCGGATTTTGGGGGTTTCCGGACCGGATGATAATTTAGATATCTCTACCCCCTGTTCATATAGAAAATATATTCAGTGTCCCGGATTTCTCTCAACCCTATCCTGAAATATCACATCACAACTGCACTAAGTGGGCAGTGGGGGGGGGGGGCGCTCAAGTATCTGCAGCGGTGTTAGGCCAAGGTTCTGTGGTGTTTTTCTCTTTTTCCTCCTGTATGCAAGTCTTGCTAGTGGCATCAGGCGCGCTCTGAGTCAGTAATTTGACTTGATCATTTGAGAAAAAATACTTCTATCTTGGTATTGGGGGGTTTCTTAAATTCCTTCCATTCACTGATCTCCCTAGCTTTTTGTTTTCCACTCTACCCCCATCTAAACCTTGTGTGGAATAGTGGGAAGTAATACCTACACAATTATCACTCGCTTTTCAGTTTTTTCAAGCACCATTTTTATCAACTATTTCACTCTCCCGGATGTTTCACTGTCCCGGATGGCCAACTCCTGATTTTGGCCATCCGGGACAACGGGGTGCGACTGTACTCGAGTGTTGGTAGAGGCCTCCCAAGCCCCCCTGACAACTAAACCCAAATAAGAAAGTTTCAAGTGGTTGACTTAGACAAACTGTGGCTACTGTGTTGACCATCGCTCGCTTCCTCGTATCATGCCATACAAAACCCACTAATTAGCGTTTGTCCGGGTAGCCTGGGAGACCGTCCACGGTATTCTTTAGTGATATCAGAGTAAATGTGATCATGAGACTAATAGACTACAGTAAAAACTCGAATACAAGGCTGGTGTGCTATGTCGTCGTAATTGCCTTTCGTGGTAAGCGCCGTGTATTTTTCTTTCTTTTTCTTCCCAGCCGTGGGGTGAGTTTGCTGTGACTCGCCTACCCCTATCCCAGAGGGGGAAATTTCAACGACATAGCACACCAGCCTTATATTCGAGTTTTTACGGTATCGGTTATGTTCTAAAGTATGTACTCAAGTAGTACTCGCGACTGGAATAAGCCTTAAGACAACAGGCTCAACTGCAATTCCCCAAACCACTCAACTATCGCTAGAGCACAACAACTCAAGGCAATGCCGCAGTCAGAACCAAAGACCCTAATGCCAGATCCCATGCCCCCCGGAGAGAAGCAAAGACACAAATATACAATACTTAGTATCAATAGCAATTATAATGGTGGTTGTAATTGTAATCGCTATTGTGGTTATAATGGTTGAATTTTGCGGGGGGATCGCGGATGAGCCTAATGTCTCAGGACTTATTCTGGCCGCTGGTATACTCGGGCGAGGGGGAAAATATTGGGACAAGCAGGGGGATAGTAGAATTACTCTAGTTAGTAGTTTTCTTACTTTTTTGGTTCTTTGATTACTCCTTTCAAGGTATTTGCACAGGCCTCTGCTACCGCCGCTTGGCCCAATACTTCACCCCTACCCCGAGTATCTCGAGAGTATTAGTTAGTTATAGACGAAAATTTGCTTGATAATGGCTATCTCAGAACCTGACATGGGTGGTATCAAATTTTTAATCTCTTGCGAATCCAGGAGATATGCGTGGGGTACGGTAATGGGGTGCCCCAGTGAGTGAGTGGGGGGCGCAGTGGGTGAGCATTTGGAATGCGTTTGAGAATGTAGGGGCGGTTTTGTGGGGATTGCGTGATCCTTCATGTTCAGTGAGGCTATCAAAACTCTATCCCCCCGGTCGTGAAACCCGTAGCACAATACTCTCTGTATCATTGTAGTTTAGGGATACGGAATTGTAGCAATCGCATGTTATACGTTTATCAATGTTCGGGTGCCTGTGAAAATTCCGCCTTGCCCACGGCAGAACGTGATAGAATGTCTTTGTGGTGATACCCTGGTTCTTATCAACCCTTTAAACAAGATCCGGTACTTGTATAATCTCTCTTCTCTTGAGAGTGTATCCGCCCCTGTAATGCACCCAAGAGTGCTCGACAACATATTATATCTAACGTCAGGTTAGGAAGGGTAAATTAATTCCACCTGCGGACCTCAAGGAGGACAGTATCATAGGTAAGTAGGGTATCAGGAACCAATTTACCACTGTTATAATATTAGGGAGAGGACCCGGAGTCGAGTCCCCTGCCTAGCGAGTCCCCCTTACACGGTCCATCGCAAGCGAGGGGCCCTACTCTATCGGGGCTGAGAGGGTTTAAGGAGCGCCTTTACTTTCATAAGGCTACAGGCACAGACGAGTCCCACTAAAATGTGACGATCTTAGATTACGCACTTATGCCGTTTGGCGGGCCCAGATTAGAAGAGGATTTGAACCTTTGGTCCGAACTTAAAAACAAAGTCCAAAACCTGTCAGTCTAGACTTTGGATTCTGGGCAGCCTGAGCACTCTCAGATTTAGATTTAGGCCTTCATCAATTAGTAATCTCTTGGGTATTAGATGAAAATCTCTCGAGATAACAAACAAGAACACAGTAGATACAGATGAAACTAAACATAATAGAGAAAAAGGACCTTATGATTAGAAGACTCTGACTGCTTTTCACGAAAATCTAGATTGAAAAAATGTTGATCTGCCGTATATTCTCACGAAAGTCGGAATGGCGCTGGGGCGAACCATGAAACTAAACATATGGAGAGCGAAAATTGGGTAGGTTCGAGAGAATCATCACTAGCGCCATTCCGACTTTCATGAGATTCTATGGTTGTCCACAAATAAAGTTTAGGCCAAGTTCTGACTCAGATCGAGAATGCAGAGTTAACTCATAATCACGACTCCAGGTTTAAAATCACTCGTGCGAAACAGGGCCTTAGGGGTGAGGTTGCGGTGGGCGGTGCTGAGGGAGGGGGAGGTGAGATAGTATTGTTTTTTTGATTTTCCTTCTTTGGTTTGAAAAAGGAAACATCGTAGGAATACGAACACCCTGGCCAGGAAACTTTTGAACTGATCCATGGGGTCCGCTTGCCACAAAACAACCCTTCCGTTACTCGTGCCAGGCAAGAAGTACCCGAAAATTGAGAGGAAAAACAGGGATAATACAGGGATAATCAACGATATTTCAGGGATATTTCAGGGATATTTTAGAGGTAAAACATCTCTTGGGGGCCTGTGGACACGGTTAGCAGGGGCAATTTTGGTGAGAATTGCCCAAAATGGCGTCTGATCACCTCAATTTTCGGGTACTTCTTGCCTGGGACGAGTATTCATCCCTTAAGAAACTCACTCAAAAAGAAATTAATTAAAAAGCAAAAAAGAACTTGGGTATGCAAATTTATTACTGATAGGAGATGTAAGGTTTACCCTATTCCAGGCCAGCTGGGGCAAAACTCAGGCTTCCGTCAGAGATTATCCCCCAATTTTGCCGCCAGAGATAGTACAACACTGAACCGGCTACCAACACAAAGCTTTTCTAATTATGGGATACCTTTTCCAGCTCTTTTCACCCCGCATGGATTTTATATCTTAACAGCAAGCATAGATCTCAAACCCGGCATTATATGCCAGCGGCGAGCTCCCATCCCGGGAGATCCCTGGTGCATTTGTCCCTTGTCTGCAGATCACAAGTATTACTACTCCTGATCATGGGTTGAAAGCTGAGCACAATTCTCCGGTTGAGGCGGCTGTAGACAGGAAATATCTTGGGGCTCGAGTCCTTTATCATTACATATTGGTGTATGGGCTTCCATGGCTATAATAGGGTCGCCCAACCAGAATAGATGACCCCTAAAAACCTTCCCAGATGTCTAGCCAGGAGAAAAGAGAAGAAAAAACTCTATTCTTTATTCCTAGTTTGTGTGCTTTGGTCCTCTTTCTAAGTATGACGTTATTTGGAGCGAGCAAGCTGTGCGGGGTATTCTTAAATTCTCTTTATGAAAGTATCATGGATCTGCTACTCATAATCTCTGGGAATCCGAAGCATGCATGCCATATCATCACTACTACTTCCTGCTATAGATGTATCGCTGCCCACGTATTTGACAATACTTGGCCGTCTATCTAGCTGATATCCTATATAAATCCTTCAAATTCCTTCCCATAAGTACCCAAATACAATTTCTTATCCCCCAGCGATATTTTTTGTAGTCTATGAGGCAAGGACCTGTATACGTATTACCGGGATCTCTAGAATGGACTTGCCTATATAGGGAACCTCGCATACAGACTGGCCAGTCAGCTGGCGAGAAAATCTTTTGAGCACGCAGCCCAAATAAGAGCTCCTTTAACTGCTTAATCATGGGAATGCACTCGCTTCTAGATTCCGGCTACAATTAGAGAATATTGGGTCCATGCTAGCTGTGCCGGTATTAGTTTTGCGAAAAGATAGAGTATCACGTTTCGTGCGCACATCGGTCTACCGCAGTGGGGCCGTGGGAACATAGACTTCATGTTTCTACTCTCTCTCCTTGTACCTTATCTGAGCTTCTAGTAAATAGCGTTTTGGTAAGATGAGGGGATTCATCAGGTAGAGGGGTAGTAAGGGTCTGGTCATCAACACCCTTATTTATTCGGCATTCGAGCTAAGCTAACTGAAAAACAGGAGTAATATTGACAATGAAAGCGTCTTGATGTTCTCGTGGGTTACTATACTAGTACATGCCTTGGTTACCCGACGCAAGCCCCGCTTCTCCGCATATTCCCGATAGCATAGGAAAGGCATGACCGGAGAACCTTCTCCGTAAATCACGATAACTCTACAGTCCACGATACTCCTAATACCAGCACTTCCACAATCACACTTACCCACCGGGTGCCCCCCCCCCAATGCTAACACTTTCCTGGCTCTTCTATTTCTATTTTTCTTTTTTTTTTGCTTCTCGTTTCTTTACTTTCCAGTCCTTCTACCTCACACCTGTGCATTCCGAAACCTTAGGACACCCACCCAGCTTGACGATGGGCAATTATGTTCACTTTAGCTCCTTTGTCTCTCTTTTTTAACTTTAATGAAAAAAAGCTGATTAGGCCGGTTCGATGGCTCTCGGGCAGAACCTATTTGCTGGGCGCTCGTTGTCTTCATGGTGGCCTGGGAAAACCGCCCCGGAATGGTGATAATAAAGAGAAAGGGAAGCATGAGCAATTCCAGTTCAATGTGGTAACCCCGTAAAGCCTTCCTACCATTCAAGTGAGGGAGAATATAGGATCAATATCTCACTAATCACATCATTGATGTATCTGGGAATCACCTGTAGTGGAATCACCTGTGCAGGGGAGCCTGGGAATTCCGTCCAGGCGCTCAGAATTCGCATGCCAGCCCAGATGGGGGGCGCCCACTGGAAGGAACCGAAATAATCGAGAATGGCGCTGGGACGTCCAGAATTTCCGGCTTTGGATTAGGGGACAAATACAGCCAGAGGATTCTCCTTCAGCCCTCACTTGAGACACAGACCTTACTAGGAGAGGCAACTCCAACGTCGTAGAGAAATTCTCAATTATTTCGGTTTTTACAGTATTTGGGAAATATGATTTCACCGATTCGCACAGACCCCAAAACCCCAATATATTTCTCAAGTCTTAACTTTCTCATTACAACAGCCAAATCTTGGACCGATCGAAAAATATCTGGAACTGAATAACTTCTGGTTCTGTTGTAAATCTAGGAAAAGACATTAACTCAGGTAAGTAGTGCTATAAGATGCACGACGACGATCAGATATGTCAGCGAACTGTGAGGAGTTATGACGGGGGGAGGGGTTGGAAGTAGTTGTTAGGATAGCCACTTTGGCTTTCAGAACCCCATCTGTAATGGTAATTGTCTAGGGGTGGAGCTCTTTCCTTGGGTTTTGTTCTCTCTTATTTCCTTTGCCTTCATACTTTTCTAGTGCTAGTTTTTATACGAGCTATGAGTATTCCAGGGTTGTGGTATCCGTTTACTAAGCACATTCAGATTTATTTATTCAAGTGGTCGCGGAAAGCAATCTTATATATCTGTTTAACCAAGTACAGCGGGCATAAATATAGGATGTTGGTCTAAACGTGCGCGTAGCTTATCATATCACCTTGAATCAAGTTCTTTCCGCTAACCCAACTTTCCTCTCGGCAATATATGGCCTAAGGGTATTGCGAGCAAACTAAGTGACAAGGAACTAAGTGACTGGCCATGTTTACCGGTAGCACAGGAGGAAGACAAGCGATGATAGATTTGTGAGATATTAGGAAGTGTGTAATAATCTATTATATCACGAGGCCAAGGAGTTGTAGTATCAGCAGTCTGACATTAAGAGATTAAGAGGGTGTATCAGGGGTCCTGGAATTAAGGTGGAAACACTAGATTGCAAAGACGGGCTAGGAAAGCTACCAGGCCGGAAAACAAACCAACGAGAAAACACAAAAGAAAGGGAGGAATCTGCTAACCCTCAATTTGTCTCCGTTAACAGAGAGAAAGAAAATTCAAACAGCTACAGTTATCCCCAAACCTGAGGAACATTATTTTCGTGCTTGCTTAGGTCGAGTTTAACGAATTTCCCCCTTTCTAAAATCCTAATAGTGAGAGCTTAGGTGAAATCTGCATATAACTCTTCAGTTTGTAGGTCTAGCGAGCCCTCCGCCCAGTTAGTTCTAATTTAGGTGGCCAAAAAACAAATACCTCTTTGTTAGGATCACTACTCATTACTCAACCTTTTAGCGCGCAGGGCAAGCAAGTCCTCACTCGGAGCCTAGTGTTTTCTCCCGTAGGGGCTGCCTTGCCATGGCGCTTTTGCCCATTGGGTTCCGGATGCAAACCCTCCGCCCCCGCCTGCTTGGGTTCGGCACATGGTAACAGGGCTGCAGCGTTTCTAGCTGGCCGGAAGTGTCTTCTCCCGGAGAGTACGAAAGAGAGGGGGTGTAAGGTTAGGCCCTGGGTGCAGGGAAGGGGTCTTATCGGATAATCCGGAAATGCTTTTAGCTCATTTATAAGCGTATCTCATAGGCTAGCGGGTCCCTCCAATTCTGAGGGAGTTGGAAATGCTTGGCTCCCTTTGGAGCTTCCACAAGGCATCCAGCCCAACAACATCCATCTCCTATATAGAGAGGAATAATACAGGAAGCTTTATTTTTCTCTAATTCCGCTCGCCTGAATATCAGAGTTAGGCTACAAGGAAGAAAGTGACTTGATTATATGGGTCGCCGAATGAATAGGTCGCGCGTTTTGATGAGTAGAGCATCACCCAAGCAATACCCGCCTCAAGATATCTCGGGGCATTCGCTCACTGTGAGTCTCTTACTCCTTGGGGGGCATTTTGCAAGGACTTCCCTTCTTTTCTACCTTACCTAGCAGGATTGCTTTGTTTTCCCAAGGCTGCAGGAGTCCGTTCCAAGCAAGCAAGAAGAAAACACAATACCGGCTTGTGAGCATGGGTCGGCGCCCTCATCAGGAAATCCGGGCTGGATGCCGGCTTCTTCAAGGTGAGCACATAATGAATTGCATAATTCCGATAAGTAGTGATGAAAATCCCCTACTTTTAGCACAATCCATTTTTAGGCACAGCTAGGGGCCAGCCCTTGGCTAGGCAATGTCCTCAACGAGCTTAGGGCTCTCAATCCCCTTTACCGGTATCATAATATTATTATAGTTAACGGAAGAATTGACTAGGCAAGCAAGGCCACACCTAGTGCTGATGGCACCCCCGGCCTACCCATACCTAGGACTAGCCAAAAAGCAAAAGGTGGCTTGGCATGAGAACTTCTTAAAGAGGAAGACATCAAATCATTGGCATAGGGAGTGCTAGCTTTTTTTAAAAAAAAGCCTCTGGAATGGGATGCCAATTAGTGATTCAGTTATAGAATAGTTGATAGGGTCGCCAGCTCCGCACTCTGTGAGAACTACCCCAGTCCCGGCCCAGGGTATATGTCTCACGTTCGGGAGGCCAAAACCGGCTAGTATATACAAGTAGAGGCACATGAAAGAGAGGACACTAGGCAAATGTTTACCCGGTTCTTTTTTCTTTTTTCTTTTTCTTAATCTGCTCCCCAAAGGTCAGAGCACCACTGACTGCACTGGAATTAGTCCAGAATGAGTAATCACCCAACGTATTCACAGCCCAAAACCTCTCCAAAATTTTACGCGGGGGGTACTCCGTCGTAGGGGGGTCAGATTCGGAGTGTTTTGAAGGCAAATTACCCGCCGGGCTTAGTGATCATTTTACCTCCGGTATTGTCAGCTTCCGGTTCTATTTGTGGCGACAACCTGCGATAATCGCCGTCCAGCTATATTCATATCGGGTCGGGGGGAGTCGGCTAACTTCGTTGAACCCTAAGGGCCGGATGTACCGACCCCGGAGGCTGTGGACCCTTTTAGAGCCCGCATACGTGGGCTGAAGGTCCAGAAAAAATATAGAGGTATGATAGTAATTGGGATTTCAAACCAGCACCGAACATGTCTCCGAGCTACCCGTGCTTCTCAGCCAAGAGTTGCCTTCCCCATTTGCCCTAGGAAGGCTTGCACAGATTTTTCTGCAGAAGCGGCATAGTGTGTAGGGCAGTTCATAAGAAGCACAGGCCTAACTATCTACTATAGCGGATTTCATGAGGCATCATGAACTGAGTTTGGTAGGATTGAAACTTTCTTGCATGTCTACGCAATCTTGATACTCCGGATACTAGCATACACACTAGCCATTACGCTATGTACTGGCAAAAAGTCCGGGCGCACTTCCAAAAAGAGACGGGGGTCAATTGTATCGGAACCAAACCAGATTATGAAATTCGAGTGATATTTGGTGAGTGGTTTTTGGTGTCGGCAAAAAGTCGGGCCCACTCGGCAATCCACTCCTCCCCGATCATATTGCCTACAGGCAGGTCCAGAAACCCGCACTACTACAAGCAGGCTCAGAAGGCCGCCAAGCCGCCAATCTGCTTTTACTATTGCATGCATTCATATTTTGGTATCTACCAGACATATTGAAAGATATGCTGTCACTACTGGGTTATCAAGGAGGTAACACTGGGAGAGGTGAAGAGGGAGTCAGGGGAATTCTCGCGATTGAAACGAGGGCGTGGCTACCCGGACCAAAAAACAGCGAAAAGCCTGTCGAATCCAGAAATGGCAGTGCCCCCGACTTACCCTCACACCCGTGTACTAGTACTCTACCTCTTCGGCAGAAAAATCTGTGCAAGCCTTCCTAGGACGAATGGGGAAGGCAATTCTTGGCTAAGAAGCACGAGTACCCTCTGCCCCCCCGGTGCGTCACAGTTTCTCACCCAATCCGATTGACTGGGTGTCTTCTTCAATGCCGAGTGTTTAGAAATATGCATATAACACCCCACGCCCATCCCTTGTGAAAGTCCCTATCACTACAGATGACAGTTATGTAGATTAGGGGTTTATATTTTTACAAATCGACTATGGTCGAACGGCGAATAACGGCGGCGAGTGATCGGTGGTGGAACGAAACGAAAAACGCCAAGGCAAAAGGTATGTAATACAATCGCACACTGAAGCGGGGAAAATTTTCTCTTCAACAACACCCTCACGATGCTCACTAACTAACCTAACTAACGGCGAAGACAGAAGTATATAGGAAAAACAACAATATCTTCCATCCACCCACTGAGTCCAATCCTCCCATCGATCGTCATACTGATCCACGCTCTTCCACGCATACTGCCGTTTCCATACCGGCCCCCAGACCTTCCATGCTCGCCCCCGCTCTTCTACGCAGGTCTCCCTTTTCTCCCGTGAAGAACAATCATGCTAACAAAGGAAAGAACAAAGAAAACTCTTCCAGGCTCCATAGCCTACTCGCATTCGAGTCGCTCTCACCGATCGCAAGTGCCTCCCCGGAGGTTTGTCGAGTGAACGCTGTGCCGATGCTGAGTTTGCTGGACAAGATATGCTTCCGGGTGTTCGCTTTCCTTCCGATGGATGTATTGATCCAGCGCGCATGTCAGATAGTTCTTTGTCTGAACGATATCGAGGTAGGATAGGTGCGGGGCCGCCGGACTGATATGCGGCCGGGGTTAATATGGTGAGCAGCAATTGACCATTTCCAACATATATATAGTTTTATGCTTTTCCCTTTTTTCTTCTCTAAAAAACATTCAATTTACCCTGTAGTCCTCAGACACTATCCAAGCCATCGTGCTATAGAGAACGGATACTCTATCTTAAATTACATCTGGAAGGTAGAATGGGAAACGGCACCTGGGACTATAAAATCTGGTACAAGGGAATATTGCCTTTGCCATAGGAGTCCATGCCATAGATAGAAACTGAGGATATGTTAAGTTTCCCGATATCATACCGGTAGATTTTAGAGCTTAGAGGGTTAAGAGAGGATTATGTGAAGACGGGAGCTACAATTCTGAGAGGGGGCCAAGTTAGATCCACCACATTCTTGTCTCTTAATTCTAGGGGTTAATTGCGTGTATAAAAATCTAAAGTAGATTTCCTTTTCCCCCGTACACCACGCGTGCACCCCCCACCCCCTTCCTCTTATATCTCCATCGAGCTCCAAAATGTTTTTTTACGTTGTGCTAATGCCGTCTAGTCAATGTACAGTAAGTCACTCTTCTGTATCGCGTCGTATTGTGTCGTGTGCGATGCAAACTTACCATTCAAACCCGATTTCCCGGCGAGCCACGGCATGTGGGGACAGGAGTTTTGTCTGCTCGGAACGCGGCCTGATACGAAAGCTGGCTGACCGTAGAATCTGCTGCTCTTGGGTATAATATAGGGCAATCCTAGGGGTATATATTAGCAATATGTGGACAGAGTAGGGGAACCAAGTCGGGGGGGGTAGGATAAGTTATACGGAAGATTGATTTCGCCGCGGGAGCGAGTAGAGGTTATTGGTGTAACGGGGAAAGATGTTTTTTCTCTGCTGCAAAGGGTTGGACACCGTACACTAGTAGGGTGGCTAGTGTTTCGCTGTTCAGGACTGCAAGATTTCTCCTACCTCACAATCCCATATATATACCGGGGTTTGATCGTGAGGACACGGAGCATAATAGATGGGGGGGGACTAGTAGTGGGCACTGGCTTGCGATGCCGGACCAGTGTTAGGGGGTGTTAGGAATTCGGAGGAGGTTTAAGATCAAGCTAAACTTCTTGGATTATATTCACTTTTCCCCTAGTTCTTTAATTTTCTGCAAACGGTCTCTGCGATATCTTACATGTACGATTTCCTTCTTTCTTTCCATGTCATTCACATAGATTGAATGCGTTCCTTTCCAGTTAGATGGTGTCAATTCCTATTCTTTCTTTGAGTCAATACTCTGTCACTCCTAACAGAGAATACGGGTATACTGGAAGTTCGGCGCTTGCTCCATATGCTTCACACAGAGGCTAGTTGAACGGACGGGACCGCTAAAGAAAGTGCTGGGCTGTGGGAAGTCTCACGGTTCGCTATCTCCATCAACCCTGTGATCTCTAGACCCAGAGACAAAGTTCTTGGAGTTTTGCTAACATGATATTGCCTGAGCTCTTTCACAATTCCATTAATTTGCCAAACTAACCCTATAGTGATCTGATGCGGGGATTTCCACTGATAATCCGAGAGTAAATCGAGGTGAATTGAGAAGATTTTGCTTCCTAGCTGCTTACTGTACATCGCGCCTATTTCTACCGGAAGTGATGGCTCTAGGACATGGAACTGGAAAACTTTAATTGCTGGTAAGTGCGAGAAATTCTCTAAAATAGGACGATATAGGAGCAGTTTCTCTCTTAAGGTTTGCCTGATATCATTCCGCCACTCTTTCCGTGAGCTCTTTTCTTTCTTGTTCTTGAAAGCAGTAGCTCGTGATAGAGCACACTCCCTAGCACTTTGCGAATCCACGGTTGATAATCAGGCTCGGCCTGAGATAGCAAAAAGGAGAAGGTCCTGTGATACTAAGAGCGCGCTCTCCACTCCTCCAGTGATTCCCTGAGAACCAGGTTCAACCCCGTTTGTAATTTCTTTCGATAATATTATATCTGGGATGCAATCATGTCGGCGGTCCGAGCTGTAGGGTGCTGAGAAACAGTCTCATTGTGCAGTTAGCAGTACTTGGGGTGGACTGAAACCATGGTAAATCAGGGTAATCGCAGGTTATCTTTCTGCCGGGGGGTTTGGGCTTTGTTGTTTTTGGTGTCTACCATGGTGCTTTCCTTTTCTGCCTGCCTTTGTTGTTTGGCGTGGAGGATGTGAGGTTGGTTCCACACCGGGGGGACTGCAGAAGTGGGAGGACGCCGAATGGGGGTGAGATGTTTCTGTTATCAGTGCCCGGGATCTTTATGTCATAACTTAGGTTGTGCGCAGTACCGTACAGTACACCGGTTGAGCTCTGCCGGTAGTCTGATATCGCATCGCCCTCAAATTCGGATTCTAGGCTAGGCAGGTCGGGTATCAGCCATACGGGTCGGCCTGAAACAAGTGATGACCTGTTATTGAATACCTAATATCACGACCGCTGAAATCCTTTGACGGATTGTGGAGTGTGTAGGGGGGGGCACAATGGATTGTCGAGTGTTTCCTGCCCCATCGTCACGGCGCGACTGGCACCCAACCGGCCCAGCCCGGAATCCGAATTTGGGGAGGGAACGAACTTGAGGGCGACGCGATAGTGGCACCTGATATCAATCCATAGGGTTAGCTGGGGAATAAAAAGAGGACACTGTCATTAGCACATTTGATGGTGAAGGAGGCAAGTTGATGATGGTGCCGAGGAAAAATTCTTGCGGCTCCCCAGATTGTCACACAACAGTCAACACCTAGGCTTACCTAAGCAAGGGTTGATAATAACACAACCATGTTCGGAGCCTCAACTCTTTTTGTGGATTCTTGGAAAGTACGACCGATGGGCGAGGTCCAGGAGGTAAAACGAAGTAAGTCTTCGCCTTGGTAGTGGAGAATAGGGAGAGATTTATTCCATTCGAAGCAAGCATAAGTTTTTTGCTAATTTCGTATTCACTTTTCTTCTGTACCGTCTGCCGGCCTTTCACGAACTTTGAGATCTCTTATCCTTTTTCTCGCCTATGCCTGCTTCACCGGTCTCAACTCGCCCACGACGCCCCCTGGTAGTAGGAGTTATAGGGTTCCGTCTTCGATTTGCTGTGCTGGCAAGGGTTTTTCTTCCGCTCCTCCCATTGTCGACAAGGGGATATAAACAGTGGAGGTATCGCCACTGATTCCGCTGAATCGGGGGGGTGGGGGTAAACACTTTCGGAAGCAAGGAAGGCGAGGCTTGGATTTCAGAACGAGGAGGTGTTTAGACAAAAATTCTAGAAAGCGCCGAGAACACAAATTAAATAGGAGACCCTCTATCGAGGTTCTATCCCGGCTTCAGACTCAAGCGGATCGTTGTTGTTGTCAAGTGAAATGTTGCGTAGTGCCAGCGGGAGCGGTAGGGTTAGCCTTGTTACATTAGCGATTCCTGAGCTGGGATGACACGCGGTGCGGGGTATCTTGGGCTTGTAACGAGTGAGATGAAGTTTATCTGTCTGTTGGGAAGTCTATCGAGGTATAGTTATGGTTCTTTTTCTTTATATTGAACCGGCAGGCGTTGTGGATGGGGATGTACGGTACAGTAGCTGGTGGGGGGTTGTGAGCGGGGGAGGGGAATTCCCTCGAGCAACCCGCGAAGCACCAACCGAACCTCAGAAATTGGGTTAGGGGGATTAAGGATAGTTTAGTGATCTTGTTTTTCCCTCCTGAGTGCGAAAGGGTGGACCCGATGCTGTACTAGTACCATGCACGTGAAGTCGGGGGTTTAGTGTATCCTCTACCTCCGGGTGGATGCTCCTAGCGGAGTTGATAGCCCCACAAAAAACAATTTCTGATTCGATGATATTTTTGTTGCTGGTAACTTATTGGTCCCTGTTTCGAGCTTGGGGCTGGGACTAACTTCCCGGTCTGGCAAGAAGAGAACAGAATCGGTGTCTTTGGTGGGTCGCCTTGACGTTCCCTTGGCAATTTTTGAATTATTGGATGACCTTTTTTGTGTGTTGGGGCTTGTTCAAGTATTGGTACAAGTATTTCTGCCCCCCGCTGCACTGGTGTTACGATCTCCCGAATTGCCTTAGCCCCTCCGACGGAATCCGTCTATTCCCTCGATACCACTCTCTCCTTAGCTCCCGCAGTCCTTTTAGCCATAACGATACCGGTAGTCTTGACGAAATGGACCCGCCCTCATTTCAATATCCAGTCCTTACATTGAATGATTATGATGAAGGTAACGACATCGATAGTCATAACAGAGTGCGGGGCGACAGCGATTTATCGGCTGACGACCAACTAGCGAAATTTGAGTGGTTATCCCCGCTAAGGCCACGGGACAAGCACCGGGCTGTGCGTAGGGGTCGAGTGGACGGAGTGGGAGACTGGCTCCTTCAAACCCCCGAGTTCTTGAAATGGTATAAAAGTGAGGACTGTCCTGCCGGCCAAGTTTTGTTCTGTTATGGAGCCCCAGGGGCCGGAAAGACGTGTCTTAGGTACGAGACCCCGGGGCTACCGTAAAACAAGTTACAAAGCTAAAAAGCAGCAATAATAGCTCTCTCGTAATAGACACACTGCACGACCAGACCAGTAGGGAGAAAGATACAGTCGTCGCTTATATCTATTGCGACTTCAATACCGATAACGAGGAGTCTGCGGCCACCGTGCTGGGGGGTCTGTTGAAGCAGGTTGTGGGACAATTACAGATCCCGGAGGAAGTAGAGAACGCTCTTAACTCTGCGAAAGACCAAGTAGACGGCCGGGGACCTCAGCTTCCAGATATCCTAGCGATGCTCACCAAGTCTTTGTCATGTGTTCCACGGGGGTTTGTCTGCATCGATGCTTTAGACGAGTTTCCTGCGAAGCATCTGCCGGAACTTTGGGAATCATTGAAGGATATTGTCTGTGCGTGCCCAAACACTCGGTTATTCCTTACCGGGAGGCCCCGCATCCTTGACGAAGTTCGGAGATATTTCCCCGGGGGTGTCGATATGATTCCCATATGTCCCACCGAGGAAGATATCGGAATATATGTTAGGATGAGGTTGAGGAAGGACTCGGAGACCAACCAAATGGATGAGGGATTGCAGGCGGATATTCTCAGAATCATTACAGGGGAGATGTCTGAAATGTACGCATTATCTGGGCATTTTAACCTCCGAGTTGTTAGCTGATAATGTTCTTTCATAGATTCCTCCTCGTTTCTCTTGCCATGGACGCAATCCTCGCCGAGGCGACTATCCACTGGAGAAGACAAACACTACATAGCGTGGCCAATTGGCTTGGCCTAGAGTACGCGTACAGCATGATATTGGCCCGCATAAGAGATCAAAGCAGAGAGAAATCGAAACTCGGAATGGATGCGCTAATGTGGGTTTGTCGCTCTGAGCGGCCGCTAGGCGCTGACGAGCTGTGTCATGCGTTGGGGGTAGGAGTGAAGGGGAAAGACTTTAGCATTTATAATCCACCTTCGATACATACCGTACTGGACAGCACCCTAGGACTTCTCACGATTGACGAGATAACGTCGACGGTCCGTCTCCTACATTCTACACTTCAAGACTATCTTGGAGAGCAACACACCTTATTCGTCACCCCCCACTCGAGAATGGCCGAAGTCTGTCTCACCTATTTGAACTCTAGATACATCCGGGAGCTCCCACCAACCCTTGGTATTGACCCACCGGCGGCCCACTTCCTGGAATATGCTGCGTGTTTCTGGGCAACCCATGCCGCCATGGATATGACGGAATCGGTGAAATCTCAGGCATTGCAACTGCTTGACGGATACGAGAACCATGTATCCGCTAATATCCTATTACGAAAGAAAAGGCCATTCTATGATACCCAGGGGAATGTGAGGGGGTTTACCGGACTTCACTGTGTAGCATTCCTGGGGACAACAGATATTGCGCGCTCCATGGTGGCAGCGAAAATATGGGACCTGAACAGATGCGATTCCGGGACTTCAACACCATTATTGTGGGCCGCTACCTACGGGAACGAAGAGGTAGTAAAGCTACTCCTAGAGCAGGGAGACACCAATCCCAACGTGCCCGATGGAGACGGCCGAACGCCGCTCTCCTTCGCCGCGGAGTTGGGATGGGGGGATATAGTTAAGCTACTTCTCGAACGTGGGGATCTGAAACCCGATTTACCGGATAGCAAGGGTCGAACACCCCTCTCTTTTGCTGCCGAGTGGGGACGGGGGGGTGTGGTGAAGTTGCTTCTAGAACACGCGGACGTCAACCCCAGCTCACCCGATAATAGTGGCCGCACGCCGCTCTCGCTAGCTTCAGACTGGAGACAGAAGGTTATAGTGGAGCTACTCAAAGCACGACTGGACAGCCACACTAATCCATCTGATGCAAAAATCCAATCCCTACTCCCCATTCCTACCATGGACAGTCATGGCGGCGCTGCGAAAATAATATCCGAACCAAGAAACCCAAACCGGGTACCGCGAAGCAACAACCATACAAGAATCCCTCCCTCTGCCCAAGGCAAGAATAACCAAAAGCCAGAAACACCATCCCTGCCACCAGAACAGGGAAACGTCACTCTCCCAACCGCAGATGATCCTGGCGCTGCTGCCGCTTGCGCTGTTTCTCGTTCCATCTTAACCACATCTCGCAGGGGGCGGCGGCGGCCTGCGTCACCACTACGCCCCGAACTCTTTCGGCCAAACCAACCCCCCGCTTCTGGTGCGCCTGTACAGGTAGAATCTCTTGACCCCGTTCTAGTCCTATTTTTATTTTTTATAACCGTTGTGCTCCTTGTCGCTATACTATCGTCGAAACCTGGGTAATTGGATCGTGAGCTATGTCGTTGGACTTTCCTCTCTCAGTAAGGTCAAGAATTATTTTATTTTATTTTTTCTGTCTCGGAGGGGGGGGGGGAAAGGGTCTGTGTTTTTGCTGTGTTTTTTGCCCCCATTCCAGAGAAGGGAATCCCGGACTACATAGCACACGGCCCAATCACAGTATTCAAGTTCTTATGGTATCCCATCCGTAAGGGGGATATCAATCATGTGAATTGTTTCGTTCTGTGCTTTCATCGGGGTTTCGGAGTGTCGGGAGTTTCGGTTCCCTGTTAGACTGGGCGCGTTCCGTAAAACAAAAGTTGTTCGCATTAAGAGGTCTTGGTATGTATTTGTATAGCCACGTTATATATGATAGCTAGAGTAGCTGTAGGAATAGTAACGCAATACAATATCCGAAACAGTGTGCCTTCTGACGCCAAGCGTTGAACTATCAGTTTTCTAACTCATCAGGAATCGGGGTTACGTTACACACGAAGGCCTTGCGGCTCCGCATAGCATCCTCGCACGGGTGCTTGACAGGAAAGCGAATTACGAGTACTCGTACAGTGCGTGCGGCATGGAAGTCAACCCCCACCAAGGAAAAAAAGATGGAAGTCCCAATTCGCATCCAACGATGCACTTCTGCGCCTAGCCCACTCCTGAGCGCTTTTCAATCCTCAACGAAATTTGGCGAGCAGCACTACTCGAGTATACCGTAGGAGCTTGGCGCTGTCCTGGGTCAGAGCCGTGTAATTCCTACCAGACTAAGACCTATAAATTTGCCTAAGACGGGGACCGCATTCCGTATGGTAATTCACTTCCAAAGCTACCACGGCACAGGAACACGTGAACCTATCTCTGCTGGTGCTTCGAAATCAAGGCAATTTATCTCACAGTCTTTGGCATATCGTACAGAAATTAGAAAGGTCGGGTTTTTGAGCAAGGGCGATAAGATTTTTTATTTTTGACCGAAGTTAAACAATAGATCATGTCAAGAATTGAACGTTTTGTTGCGCAGCGGAAGATTATTGATTGTTCTCTAGCTAGCTAAGCGGAACATGAACAGTATAACCCTATCGTGATAACGCAGCCCATGATGTGGAATACAGACTTCCGTGCAAGCTCCCATATATGCAATAGTGAGTAGGAAGCCTCAAGAAAACCTCTCGTACCTCAGCCCGGAGGACCATTTGTCAACAGATCAATGATGGGAGTTGCCGAGTGATAAGGTGTTCTCCTTTGGCATATCTCAAAACCGGACGGGTGAGCTGAAGTATCTTTCTGTATACTAAAATTGGAGAGCTACTCATACCAGTATCATTAGATATTCGAATGGGGGATACTCCGGATACCCAGCAGGGTGATAGGGTATTCGTTCCATTATTATTACGAGAATAATTGAGGAGGAATGGGCCTTTCTTTAGGGAGGGCTATTGCATTGGGCGGTCGGCTGCTCCCCGGGTACCATTTGGATCGGTGGGCAGGGGCGCGCAAGTGAAAGCATTAAGCCCATCGCTTGTTTCCAGAGCAGGTTGATTGCTCATATCCTGGTATCGAAGCCACCCCATACCCCCCCTCTCCCCCTCTCCATCCTAGGGATGGTTAAAAGTACTCACCAACTAACAGAACTCCTAAACCCCGCAAATTTAATAACATTATACCTCACTGGAGTGGATATGGTAATGATTGCGATGAAACATATCTATGCTAGCCCTCACATCATCATCACAGTTAGTACTCGGGGGGTAATCTTATCCATTCCAGGGTCCAGGCTGGCCCGCCCATAAAGTAATTTCTCTTGGCAACCTATCATCTGGTTAGGGACTGGCAGAGCTGGTGTGGGCTAATCCTTCATCTAGAACTCAGAACTTCTCTCTCTCGTAACTTGTTGTAATTTGTGTATTATATACAACGGGACGTTTAGATCAATAGCGAATTTACTTAGGAGTGTTAGTAAGAGTCTGGGGGGTATTGCTTCTCATTCCCTGTAAATTTCTGTAGACAATTGTTATATTTCTGGCTTTTATGGATACACCCAAACGCAGTACAGTCTAGAGTATATGAATTACCATCTCGAATATATGGTGCGCGCTCAAGTTTAAAGCTCCTATGATATTGCCAGAGTTGATGGAAGCGGACAGTTGTCAGAGATAAAGAAATCGGATAGATGAGGGACAAGACGGGACAACAGCTTCAGTGATTTCATTTGTCCCAAACGGAAGGATAGACGGAAGGATAGACGGAGGGGTTTATGGTCATGTCTTTCCATTATGGGTATTACGGAGGTATGCGGGCAAATGGGATTAAACATGAAGGAGAAATTGATAGGTGGGGCAGACAATGGAATGACTGAGATGGTTTTATTATTCTTATGTTATACTTATGTTTGGTTAGTTAGTTTTTAGGATGATGAGCGAATGAAGTTCCTGATTTTGCCTACTGTTTAGTTGAACCCTAGTCTAGTTCGACCAATTGACCGTTACGCGATTTATCACCCGCAACAGATATGACACAATTACTAAAGTACTGTACAGGGTCAAAAGTTCGGTCTGGGGCCCTTTTCTCACCAAGCAACTATTTTCACTCCGCCTTTGAGAAGACGACCCCTACCAGAATCCACAAAATAATAGCCATGATGTATTACCAAACCCATAGAGAATGTAAAAACCTTATGTGACCTGTAAAATTATGATGCCGTGGACAAAGCGTTGGTTGAGAGGGAGGTATATGGTTGCTATCTACTGTATAATACTCTATATTATAATACTATTGATTAAATAGAAATGGATAAGTTTCTAATAACATACAATGTATAAACAGCTTGACAAGGTGCACCGGATCTGATTCCAAGATTGAGGAAACCCGCTTCTCTTGCTCTAAAAAAAGATCGGGGGAGAGAAAAAAACATTACCGATGCCATTGTACATTGGATAGCCCACGGCTACCTCCGGCCCCCCAGTTATACAATACAGTCGTACCAGCAGACATCTAGTCTAAAAGCAAACATGGCCAAGGCAGAGGGGGAATGAGAGAATGAGAGAAAGGGGGGAGGGAAGAAGAGAGCTATTATGAATACAAACCTGAGGTAACTTACTCCCACAGGCATCCCCTCGGGGATGAAAGGTGAGACAAGACAGGGGAATAGGGGAAAGGAAGCCATACGAGGAATAGGAAGCATCCGTGAGGGAGGCTCTCTGGCACTTATTTATTCCCGTTCTGACTACAGTGGTTCGGAACGCGGCTCTTCGTCGGATACCTGATAGGAAAATAAATTGATACGCTAAAGGCCGAAACCCGATTTGCAGGGAGTGCATATGGATGCAATTTCTCAGTAGATGGTGGGATGCAGAGATGTGAATTGAGGAAGGAGGAGTGCATGTTGATATATGCTCACCCATCGGGGTGGTATTTATTCCCGCAAAAGCCAAGATGGAGGAAAACGCTGGCGCTTAGAACGACGGGGAGGCAGCGGGGCCACTTGATGGCGTTTTAGTGACCTTGGAGGCTGCAGGTTGGTAGGGTCGGGGGTAGTATCGGATGTGTAGGTGGGCTTGAGAATGGATGGTGAGGGGGATGCTTCGGTCCGATTCAAGGAAGACTTTTCGGAGTGTGAGAGAGCAACGACTCCCGCGATGGCGGGTTTGACGTCAGAAGTGATGCCTTCTCGTTGTGATACCGGACCCAATTCTACTTTCTCTAGAGCCCAAACTGCAGGGACGGAGACTTGTTGGGTCCTGTCACTATTTGGTGATGTTTGGCGACTAAAAGACCCTGGATCTAACAACGAGCTCACGGCACTGGAACACCCAGGCTCAACAGCGAGTGAGGATGGTGCTCGGCTATATATACCCCATGAATTGGGATTAACATCTCCTCGCTCCCGGAGGATCTGCACCACGCTCTCATGTCCAGCCACGGCAGCATATGATAGTGGTGTTCTACCATACCTATCCGACGAATTAGAATTGACGTCCTCTCGCTCCAAGAGTATCTTCACAACGCCCTCATGTCCAGACCTAGTAGCATGTAATAGTGGTGTCCTGCCACACATATCCGAAGAATTGGGGTTGACATCCTCTCGCTCTAGGAGTATCTTCACCACGCCCTCACGCCCATATCCGGCGGCATATGATAGCGGTGTCCTACCATACTTATCCGACGAATTAGGGCTGACGTCCACTCGCTCTAGGAGTATCTTCACCACTCCCTCATGTCCAAATCTGGCAGCATATGATAATGGTGTCCGGCCGTACTCGTCTGACGAATCAGGATTGACATCCACTCGGCCCAGGAGTACCTTCACCACACGTTCATCTCCAGTTCCGGCAGCATGTGATAGTGCCGTCCGGCCATGCGTGTTTGATGAATTGGGATTGACATCCTCTCGCTCCAAGAGTATCTTCACCACGCTCTCATGTCCAGCCCCGGCAGCATATGATAGTGGTGTTCTACCATACCTATCCGACGAATCAGAATTGACGTCCTCTCGCTCCAAGAGTATCTTCACAACGCCCTCATGCCCAGCTCCGGCAGCATAAGATAACGGTGTCCTACCACACTTATCCAACGAATCGGGATTGACATCCGCTCGCTTCAGGAGTATCCTAGCCACGCCCTCATGTCCAGATCCAGTAGCATATGATAGTGGTGCCCGGCCGCGCTTATTCGACGAATCGGGGTTGACATCCTTTTGTTGTAGGAGTAGCTTCACCACGCCCTCGTGCATCGATCCTGCAGCATATGAGAGTGGTGTCCTACCATGCCTATCCGACGAATCAGGATTGACATCCCCTCGCTTCAGGAGTGTCTTAGCCACACCCTCATGTCGGGATCCGGCAGCATGCGATAGCGGTGTCCGGCCACCCTTATCTGGAAAGTCTGGATTGACACTCACTCGCTCGAGGAGCACCTTCGCCAGGTCCTCACGTCCAAATCTGGCAGCATATAATAGTGGTGTCTGCCCATATTTATCCAGCGAATTGGGGTTGACATCCGCGCGCTCTAGAAGTGCCTTCACGACGTCCTCATGTCCAGATTCGGCAGCATGTGATAGCGGTGTTCTATCATCGTCATCCGACGAATCGGGACCGACACCCTCTTGCTCTAAGAGTAGCCTCACCACTTCTTCCTGACCAGCCTTCGCAGCATGTGTGAGCGGTGTTAGGCCCTGCTTATCCGATACGGTGGGATTGACGTCTCCCTGCTCAAGAAGCAGCTTCGCGAGGGTGTAATTCCCGTATTTAGCAGCCCATATTAATGGCGTTGCACCATTAGAATCGCGCCCGTTCATGTCCCATCTTTTCGTGCCCACCATGTCAATGGCAATTTCGGTAATCCCCGTATATGCGATGCAGTGCAATCCAGTAAATCCCTGAATATCAGGACGCCTGCCTTTGCAACGATCCCACATGGACAAGAACTCAACACTCTGCTCATGCAAGAGGATGTTAGCCGATATGTGGTTCGTGTCTCGTTGGAGGAGTCGTAATGCAAGGTGTTTCACGCCTTCCGTCATCTGCTGCCTAGCATGGAATCCCCAGTGACATGAAGCATAGTGGAGAAACGGTGCTGTCGATGGGACGGTATCGAAAGCAGTCGCAAGCCCACAGATGGAGTGAAAATTTAAATATGTGAGGCATTTTTCAGCCATCATGGAGTGAGGTGTGATAAATAAGTTGGGATGTGCTGCAAGATATTCGTGGAGCGTGGAATGTACGAGACGGACAGTCGACGCCTGCTCATCAACCGTAACAAGCCCTAACGTGCAGCTCAACAGGGTCCTTATCGATGGCACATTGAGGATGTTGAGGTCTGTAGCCCCTACTTCCACCGCTAAGGCATGGCATAGCTCATCTACTTTTAGCGGCCGCTCGGAAAGCGAAACCCACATCAGCGCCTCCACTCCAAGCCTCACTTTGTTTCCTCTCTGCTCCCCGATGCGACTCAATGTTGTGCTGTATGCATCATCTAAACCAAAGCCGTTGGTCATCTTATGAAGCGTTTGTCTTCTCTGATGTATCGTCGCATCTTCTAGAACTGCATCCATAACGAGGGAGACGAGAAGGAATCTGTGGACCACTATTAGCTGATAACCATGGATTCACCATCTACAGATGTTACATACGCCCCAGAGATCTTTTCCAGAATGGTTCTAACAATATCAGTCTCCAATTCCGTATCCATTGCATCCGACTGAGGGTCCTTTTGCAATCTCGTGGTGACATATGCGCGGATGTCCTCCTCAGTGGGCTTTATGGGGGTTAGGTCGGGGTATCCGGGGAAATATTTCTTCACTTCGTCTCGAATGTGTGGCCTCCCGGTAATGAATAGCCGAGTGTTTGGGCACTCCCGGACAATTTTCTGCAAAGATTCCCAAAGTTCAGGTCGATTTTTTGTGGGAAACTCATCTAAAGCGTCAATGCAGATAAATCCTTGTCGCGGGAGCAAGAGCAACTTGACAAGCATCGCGCGAATTTCAAGGAGCCGGAGTGCCCGGCCGCCGACCTCTCTCTTCGCTCGCTCAAAGGCCTCCGTTATCTCCTCGGGGATCGGTTCCACGGCCATGACAAGTTGCTTCAAAAGAGCCGCCAACACACTAGTCGCAGATTGCTCTTTATGTTCACGGAAGTCGCAGTACACACCAGCGACGACCATATTAGCCCCATCAATAGAATCGCACAGTGTATCTATTACAAGAGAGCTAGTGCGTATGCACTTAGCTTTGCACGCCATTTTAATAGAGCTAGTTTTACGCACCTCAGATATGTCTTCCCCACCCCTGGATCTCCATAGCAGAATAAGACAGGATGGATCCCCTGGTCCCCACTTGCATGCCATCTCTTAAACTCGTTCGTTTGGAGAAGCCAGTCTCCTACTCCATCCACCCGGCGCTCACGCACAGCCTGATGCCTTTCCCGTGGTTCCAGAGGAGACAACCACCCCAGGATCTGGCCTTTGTCGTCCGACACCCATATCTGGCAGTTTCTCCATACATTATTAAAACTGCTCTTCACATTGCCAACGTTTTTGTTGATGTTAAAGACCGGGTTTTGAGATCCTGTAGTGCCCATCTTGTCCTGCATATCGTCCTTCTTGCTGTTGGTGCCGCTCGTAGATCAAAGGCGGGGGCAACAAGAGAGGGGGGGGATTGTTTTTTTTTTGAGAAGGCTTGGACGGAGGTGAGTGTGAAGCTGAAAAAGTATGGCTCGACAAGCACTATTCTCGCCAGCAGATTGAAGTTGCTTTTTTCAGTGTGTGGTGGCACCAAGGAAATGCAGCTCCAATCCACCCACTCAGGTACAAGGGACAGGCATAAAAAAGTGGTACGCTGCAGGGGTGGGGTGGGTTGCCAGGACATAATTCTGGTACGCTGCAACCGAACCACACTCAGACAGAAAATATGTTGAGATGGTAAAGTACATCTTAAACCTCATCCTTTACCATACAGTTACCAACTCCAAGGGGTAAGTATTTTGAACCAACACTCCTGTGTGCAAGAAAATAAATGGGTAAGGATGACAGAGCAGGGTAGCCTCTACACATAGATCCAAAAAGCATATTGATTTCTTCAATAAGCCACTGGGCTTTAAAGCCCACTTATCATAAGGCCAGCATTAAACATGGTCCCACTTTAGAGGTTCAGGTGCCCCCTCAGCAGACACCTCTTAGGGTTTGATTTGATAGTAAATGTGTTAGAGTAGAGGTCATCTTCATCTCTCATACATAATTTCCTTTATCAGTTGCCTAGCATGGGAAGAAACATGGATTCTCTTAAAGTTTCCCTTCTCAAGTGTACCACTGCTTCTGAGACATTAGTTATGCACCGTACCACTTTTTTATGCCTGTCCCTTGTACCAGTAACCGGTACTCGAGCAGTGGGGGTAGGTCAAAATGATCTGAAGGCTTGGAGTGGCGAGACGAGGGTTAGGGGCGGATCGACCAGTAAAGGTAGAAAAGGGGGACTGTTACGTGATGCCACTAGACTAGAGCAGTTGAACAGAATGCTTGTACTGTACTCGTACATGTGTCCAAATTCTATCGGGATTGTAGAGGGAAAAATTGGGATCGAAGGATAAAAAGGAAGTAAGGCTTTTGGAATACTAGTAGCTTCTTTAAGAGACTCAAATAAATGAATAGATCGAACTGCATACTGGCAATTTTATCATCTATATGGTCATGTACCAGGTGCTGGACATCAACACCTTAAATCCGGATTTCTGGTGTCCTCAAGGACAAGAATATTTTTTTCACTGAAGCAACTTGTCTTCTCCCCCGGCCTCCCTAGTATCTCAGTACAGCACTCGTAATGTCGAAGCGTTTTAGGGGGAGGCTACAAGCACCATTGCATCATTGCACCGCACTGTTCCTAGATCCGAGGAAGGGCCGAATTTTGGTATCGGCAGTATGCAATAGTCCTTTTTAAAAACTCCCCGACATCCCAGCACTTCTACTCGTACCTACGTTTATATACTCACCTTCACACCGGTTGATAAGATCGTAAATAATATGCTCAGTTCTCCCCCTTTTTTATCTACGCTTTTGGCTCGTTCGGCGGGGAGTGGTTTTCTAGCTGACGTCGAAATTCCCATTATTTTCAAGGGGGTAGCGCTGAGGATTGTCGCCCCGAAAATATCTGTTTATCGAGGTTGATAAGGGGCTTGTACTGGGCCAAACCCTCCGAGCAATTGGCAACACACAAGCAACATACAGATAGCTCGACAAGACGCCGCGGGTCCCATCCAGATTGAGAGAACCCACCTCCCTCTCTCTGAGGGAAACAGTCGGAGAAGGAAAAAATACTACCGATGTTATTGTTAAAGTAAATCAAAAAACTATCTGCGTGGAAGGGAACTTGATATTGGAGGAGGAGGACGTCTTGATCTTGATTCTATCTTCGCACTCAGGAGGGAAACAAGCATCCTTAAATAAACGACTCAGAAAACTTTCACATCCTAACATCTTTCCTTCTCGGCCTCTCTTTCCCCACGATAACATTCACCGCGCCTCTTCTCTCTCCGTCCAACCTCCCCCGATTGCTCTCATTCCCTCCATTTCCTCCGCTCCACCTCTCTTCCATTCCTCATGCTTCTCCTTCGCTTCGCTTCTCTTCACCTTGACTTCATCAATTCGCACCCAGCTCCTACTTCGTTCTCTGATTTCCAGATTGTTCTTGTTTGTCCTTTGTACGAGAAGCAATGGATTCCAGATATGTTACCGTTGTTCTTGATACTCCAGGGTCATGCTATCAATCATATCACAAAGCGCCGATGATTTGCAATAATTGTACATTGAATAGTTTACGGCCATTCCTAGCCTTACAATCGCACGTGTTCCCACTTGTGGACTCCTAGTCTAAATAAACATAGCCAATGCAGGATTAAGAAGGGAGAAGAAAGAAAGGAGGAAGGAAAAGGAGGGAAAGACTCTTATACATAGGAGGTAACTTCCACCAGGATCTCGTTGCAGGAGATGAAAGGCAAAACAAGACAAAGGAAATGGTGGAGGAAGAGGATGTGGGCGCGTATGTTGGCGTAGCGGTTATGTATGTGGTGAAGCCCCACAAATGCATCAATGGGGATGATGGGTATTCTCGAGAATGTCAAGATGACGGGAAACGGGGACGCTTAGAACGGCGCAAAGGAGGTGGGATCGATCGATCGCGTTTCCGTGGCCTTGAAGGCGGCAAGGCGGCAAGATTGGTGGCTGTGCCGGACGCGGCGGTGGGAGTGAGAACGGTTGAGGGGGGTGGCTCAACCTGATGCGGTGGAGACTTGGCTAAGGGAGAGAAAGAAATAAGATTCCCGATTCCGTGTCTTCTGTTGGAAATGATACCTGCCCGTTGTGGCGCCGGACCTAACTCTACTTCCTCCGGAGCACTCATAGTAGGAGTGGAGATTTGTTGGGTCGCGTTAGCGATTGGTGATGTTTCGCCAACAGCATAAGGCCTCGATTCTAATAACAGCCCCGCTACGCCCTCGTGTCCTGCCCTAGCAGCAAGTGAGAACGGTCCCAGGCTCTCCGCATCTAGCAAACCGGGGTCAACATCTTCTCGCTCCAGGAGTATCTTCACCATGCCCTTATATCCGGATTCGGCAGCATATGCTAATGGAGTCCGGCCATTCTCATCCAACGAATTGGGATTGACATCCCCTCGCTCCAGTAATATCTTCACCACACCCTCATGTCCAGATCCAGCAGCGTATGATAGCGGTGTTCTCCCATATTCATCCGACAAATTGAGGCTGTCATCCACCCGCCCCGGGAGTATCTTCACGTCCTCATATCCAGATTCGGCAGTGCGTGATAATGGTGTGAGTCCAAGCCTATCTGACGAATTAGGATTGAGATCCTCTCGCCCCGAGAATACCTTCACGCCCTCATGCCAAGATCCGGCAGCATGTGATAGTGGTGTTCGGTAGTGCTTACTCGACGAATCGGGGTTGACATCCCCTCGCCCCAGGATTATCTTCACCACGCCCTCATGTCCAAATGCGGCAGCATAAGATAGTGGTGTCCGGCCGTGCTTATTCGACGAATCGGAGTTGACATCCCCTCGCCCCAGGAGTGTCTTTACCACGACCTCATGCCCAAATCTGGCAGCATATGATAGTGGTGTCCTGCCATACCGATCCGACGAATCGGGATGGACATCCCCTCGCTCCAGGAGTATCTTCACCACGCCCTCATGCCCAGATCTGGCAGCATATGATAGTGGTGTCCTGCCATACCGATCCGACGAATCGGGATTGACATCCCCTCGCTTCATAAGTATCTTCACCACGGCCTCATGCCCAGACCCGGCAGCATAAGATAGCGGTGTCCGGCCGTGCTTATTCGACGAATCGGGGTCGACGTCTACTCGCTCAAGGAGTACCTTCACCATGTCCTGATGTCCAGATTCGGCAGCATATGATAGCGGTGTCCGGCCATCCATATCAGACGAATCGGGATTGACATCCCCTCGCTTCATAAATATCTTCACCACGGCCTCATGCCCAGACCCGGCAGCATATAATAGCGGCGTCCGGCCATTCTCGTCCAATGAATCGGGGTCGACGTCTACTCGCTCAAGGAGTATCTTCACCATGTCCTGATGTCCAGATTCGGCAGCATAAGATAGCGGTGTCCTGCTATACCGATCCGACGAATCGGGGTCGACGTCTACTCGCTCAAGGAGTATCTTCACCATGTCCTGATGTCCAGATTCGGCAGCATATGATAGCGGTGTCCGGCCATCCTTATCAGACCAACAGGGATTAACATCCGCTCGCGCTAGCAGTAGCCTCACTACTTCTTCCCGCCCGGCCTTTGCAGCATATGTGAGTGGTGTTTGGCCCTGCATATCCGATAAACCAGGATCGACATCTTCCTGCTCAAGAAGTAGCTTCGCGAGGGGGTAGTTCCCGTATTTAATAGCCCACATTAATGGCGTTGCGCCGCTCCAGTCACGCACATTCAAGTCCCATCTTTCCATATTCACCATGTCAATTGCGACTTCGGTAATCCCCATGTATGAGATACAGTGCAGTCCAGTAAACCCCCGAAAATCAAGACGCCTGCCATCGTGGCTATCCCACCTAGGCAAGTATTCAAAATCTAGTTCACGGAGGAGGATGCCAACCGATATGTGGTCCGCGTCTCGCTGAAGAAGCCGTAATGCAAGGTGTTTCACGCCTTCCGTCATCTGCTGCCTAGCGTGGAACCCCCAGTGACATGAAGCATAGTGGAGAAACGGTGCTGTCGATGGGACGGTATCGAGAGTAGTCGTAAGCCCACAGATGGAGCGAAAATTTAAATATGTGAGGCATGTTTCAGCCATCATGGAGTGAGGTGTGATGAACCAGTTGGGCTGTGCTGCAAGATATTCGTGGAGCGTGAAATGTATGAGACGGACAGTCGACGCCTGCTCATCAACCGTAACAAGCCCTAAAGTGCAGCTCAACAGGGTCCTTACCGATGGGACATTTCGGACATTGAGTTCTGTAGCCCCTACTTCCACCGCCAAGGCATGGCATAGCTCCTCTACTTTTAGCAGCCGTTCGGAATGCGAAACCCACATCAGTGCTTCCATTCCAAGCTTCACCCGGCCCCTCTTCTGCTCTCCTATGCGGATCAATGTTGTGTTGTACGCATCATCCAAACCAAAGCTATTGGCCATCTGATGAAGCGTTTGTCTTCTCTGATGTATTGTCGCATCTTCCAGAACAGCGTCCATGATAAGAGAAACAACAAGAAACCTAGAGCCCACTATTAGCAGATAACCTTGAATTCACTATCTACAGATATCACATACGTCCCACAGATCTTGTCCGGAATAATTCTAAGGATATCGGCCTCCAATTCCGCATCCATTGCATCCAGCTCCGGATCCCTTTTCAACCTCATTGTAATATATTCCTGAATATCCTCCTTAGTGGGCTTTATGGGGGTTAGGTCGGGATATCCGGGGAAATATTTCTTCACTTCGTCTCGCACGTGTAGCCTCCCGGTAATGAAGAGTCGAATGTTTGGGCACTCCCGGACAATGTGTTGTAAAGAGTCCCAAAGCTCTGGCCGATGTTTGGTGGGAAACTCATCTAAAGCGTCAATGCAGATAAATCCCCGTCGCAGAGATGAGGCAGACTTGACGAGCATTCTGCGGATTTCCCTGAGCCGGGGAGCCCGGCCGTTTACTTGTCTCTTGGCTCGCTTAAAGGCCTCAGTTATCTCTTGCGGCATCGATCCTGCCCCAGTGACAAGTTGCTTCAAGAGAGCCGCCAGCATACTAGTCGCAGATTGCTCGTTATATACATGGAAGTCGCAGTACACACAAGCGACGGCCACATTAGTCCCACCAATAGAATCGCACAGTGTATCTATTATAAGAGAGCTAGTGCTTACGAACTTAGCTTTGCACGCCATTTTAGTAGAGCTAGTTTCACGCACCTCAGATATGTCTTCCCCACCCCTGGATCTCCGTAACAGAATAACACGGGATGGATGGCCCGATCATCACTTGTATGCCATTTCTTAAACTCGCTCGTTCGGAGAAGCCAGTCTCCTACTCCGTCCACCCGGCGCTCACGCACAGCCTGATGCCTTTCCCGTGGTGCCATGGGGGACAGCCATTCTAGAATCTGGCCCTTCTCGTCCGACGCCGATATCTCGCGGATGTCCCGGGCCTTCTTATAACTGTCGGTCACATTACCAACGTTTCTGTTTATGGTATTGGTAGGATTTTGATGTGCCGCTAAGCCCATCTCGTCTTGACTATCGTTCTTCTTGTTGTTGTTGATGGTGCTGTTCGTGGGCCAAAAGAGGGGGTAAGAGAGATGGAGGGGGTTTTTTCTTGGGAGGGCTGGGAAAACCGTCGGAGAAGCTGGGAAATTGGGGCTCCGCAGGCTCTGCGCGGTGCGAAGGCCCTGCTCCTACGTAGTTGCTTTTTCCAGACCGAGTTGCCAGGCTAGGCTGCAAGGGTAATTTGGGAGCGGCTGGCGGTAGCACGAGCGGTGACCCTAGTGCGCTTGTTGCACTTCTCCTTCCAAAGACGCGATCAACACTCTATTTCGTTATACACCCTCTTTCTTTCACGCCCGCCTTCTCTCGACACCCTACCGTAGTACTCGAGTATACTATGATATTGTGCTATACCGTGTCATTCCCGATCGTTTTCTACGGCAAATAAAAAAACACGCAGAATCAAAAGAGGAGAACTACACTTTTATTGTAAGTCACTTATCGGTAGTGCTACAGTAGCGCCTTTCTTGTTCCATCAAGCTCGACATGGTACTTGGGGGGTAATTAGGGACTGGAAGACTATCTCTGCTGATCCCATACAATTCCCTATAGCGACAAAGGCTGCCTTTCCTATTTTTAAGGACCCAACATATTCCCGGGAATCCAAAACCGACCCTCCCTAATTTTTGGTGGGAAAAACTTGCTAATGCCAGTACTGTATTCTATGCGGGAAGGATAGGTGTGTCCGACCGCTATCTAAATATTGGTCGCTTCACTACACTCCTCACCCTCTCCTCGGCAATAAATAATAGAGGTATCAGGCTATCTTTATCCAGTGAATCGGGATCGATATTCTCTCATCCGGGAAGTAGCATCACAACACCTTCCTGCTTTTTGCCTCTACAGGGAAACATCTCGTATGATATTGGTGTTCGGTTATTTCTATTCGATGAATCCTCACTCCATAGTAGCTTCACGCCACTCCGCTCCCCACGCTAGGCATCAAATGATATGCGGTGTTGGGACATCATCCAATGAATCGGAATTGACATCCCCGCGTTCAAGAAGCAAACTTGGTACCCGTCCTCTCTGTACCCTAGTCTCAGCAGCATAGCTGTAGGGGCGTCCGGCCATTTTAGACGTGGATCGACAGCGAGGACAACCAAACGAAGCACCAAGAGTTCCCACAACAAAAACACGATCGCACAACTCAGGGGGGGTGAAATACTCTTGGTTCAACAACCTCATCTCTTACTAACTAACGGTCAAGACAGGAATATCTATATCAACCACAACAAAGTCCCCCATCCTCCCATGGATCACCACACATGCCCATGCTATTGAACATATATCTCCCCTTCCCCTTGCTCACTCCCGTGCTAACAGAGGAAAGACCAAGACTCCCAATGCCCATAACCTCCGAACATCCAACCCTTACAGCTTTCTTACCCATTTATTGGCGCTTCCCTACAGCTTTCCCGCCTTCGTTCCAGCGGATTCATCGATCCAAACTCAAGCGCATTCCCGGAGCCGAAATGCTTTCCCGAAAGCCAAAGCATATGCCCGAAGCCAAGAGCGTTCTCAGAAACAAAACGAACAAAACGACCATCACGAGAGCATGCCAAACAGCATCTCACGACTTCAAACAGGCCGGCCATAGCTATTTCGGTGAATCGAGATTGACAGACCCCCCGTTCCAGGACTGGTGTTAAGCCCTTTCTAATAAAATGGGATCGACATCTCTCTTCTCAAGAAGTAGCTTTGTGAGCGCAATTCTTATATTTAGCAGCATTTTAACGGCCTTTCACCATAAGTGTCGCACCCACCCAAATCCAATCACCCCATATTCACCATGTCGATCGCAATTTGGGTACTCCCCATGTAAGTGATGCGGGTAGGATAGTAAATCCACCAAGATCTTGATTTATTTTTCCATTTGCAACCATCCAGCCAGCGCAAGAAGTAAGCACCCAGGTCAGGCGCCCGGATGGTGGCCGATATGTTGGTTTCGCATCTGGTTGAATACGCAGTAATGCAAGTTATTTCATGCCTGCCACCCTCTCCTCTGCCTAGCACAGAACTAGTAACATTGAGAATATCGGAGAAATAGGGTTACCGCTGGGATATTATCGAGAACAGTTGAAAGATCGCCGGGAGGTTTAAATAGGTGAGGCATATTTCAGCCGTGATGGACACGATCAGATCACGATCGAGTTTTGTTCGACCACAGTATGCTGGCGTAAACTTGGTCATAATGGATCACTCATCCTTCGGTTCCTTATGCCTGTCAAAAATTGGATGATTGTGGTTGTGCAGCAGAATATTTTGATCAAGTTCTCTAGCTAGCTAAGCGGAACAACGGTATACATATACCCTATCGGGATGGCGCAAGCCATGATCTGGAATACACACTTCTATGCACGCTCCCATATACGCAATAGTAAGCAGGAAGCCCAAGCAATTCTCTCGCCATACCTCCATCCGGAGGACCATTTCTCAAAAATGCCTATCAAAGCCCGGTTCGGTTTAGCGGCTGAAGAATTGCTGGGCGTGCAAGGAGAGAGATTGCAGGGCAGAGGGTGAAAGTGCTGAAGAAAGCGATGAGCAAGAAAACTCAGTTATGGATTAGTTGTGTTGGAAATCGTGGTCGCGCTGATATTAGCTGTTCGTATATGGTTTCTTCGTCCTCTCAAATATGGTTTCTTTCCCCTCCCAAAATTTTCTTTCACCTCTTTATGTTTTCATACTCATTACTTGTTGAAGTCTACTGTGCGTTCTTTCATTGTTCCTTTTGTTCCTTTCAGGACACTTCTTTGACAGCCCCTGCTTTTCCTTGTTGAGAGGATGCGTTGGTAATGGCTGGGCTCAACTGCTGTACTATATAGCTGGGCTGTGTCTTTCTTATTATTTGATTGATGAGCGTTGTCACAATAAGAGATCTCGACTACTTTCTATTATCACTGCTTTGTCCAAGTTCCGATCGCATATTGCAACATTAGCTGTTAGTCTAGTCACGAGTGATACATCGTGATCTCAAGGGTTGTCTCCACACCTATTTCTAGACCCCCCTCCTTTTCTTCATCTATTCTTCTCTCTTCTTCTCTTAATTTCTTTCTTATCTTTCTACAAGCAACACAAGTTACTCGCTGTCCTTGGTGACCACTCTCCCCTCATCAACTTATGATACCACCCGATCCCGCCTGTTTGCTCGTGATGCCACTCAACAATTTTTTGGCAAAATGGCATTTCTTATGCCCACCTATAGTTGACCGAATACAGGATACGGGATATGCGATATGAAAAGTAGGAAACGCGATTACTGCGAAACCAAAAACCAAGGGCCATTGTTCAATGATATTCTGATACGTGAAGTGGTCCGAATGATACTCGAAGGAAGTCGATGATAATCCCAAATCATTCTCAAGCAGAAGTCATGATCAATCACTCGATCTTGATCTGCCTCTTTCTTGATCGTTCAATCATTTGTTCCTCTGAATCAGATCATGACCAAGCACGACCCTTGCAATCTGTCCGACTATGCTCATATCCACCACTGATTTTAGACTGAAGTGTGATGAACAAAATGGCGCTGTGTAACAAGATACCCTTGAAGTGCTAACTTAAGGGGTGGACAGTTGATACTTACTCACCAATTGCAGCAAGCCTTAGAGAGTAACTCAGCAAGGTCTTTATCAACGGGGCAATACCGAACTGAGACTGCAGTTCTCGCTTTCACCGCTAATGCATGGGACAGCTCCTCGACTTCTAACAACCGTTTGGAGCTTGAACTCCAGAATAACACCTTCATTGTAAGCTTCGCTTTGTTTCCTTTCTCATGTTACCCAATGGTTTGCTCTATGGGTCATGTAAATCACAGCGACAGGTCACTTTATGAGGGATTTGTCTTCTCTGATGTATTGTAGCACCCTCCAGAATTATATCCATAACAAGGGAGACGAAAGGAAACTCAGGGACAATTGTCACCTATTGACCTTAAATTCACTACCTACGGATGTTACGACCTCGAGGTCTTGTCCGGAATAACTCCAAAAATATCCTCTCTAATCCCTTGCATCCTGTTCTGAGCGTATTTTTAACATCGTAGTGATGTATCCCTCAAGGTTCTCCCTAATGATCTTTAAGCGGGTTATGCCTGTTTGTTCGGGGGATCTTTCTTTAGCTCCTCTCGGATGTGTAGCTCCTCGGTAGTAAATAGCCGGGTGCCTCGACACTCCCGGATAATGTAGAAAATATCTGCCCTCTACCAGCCCATCCCTGGTTCTCCCTCTCGAATACCGCATTAATTAACTGGGTAAACTGGAAATGGCGCTGAAGCAACCAAATAAAGTATGGCACAGGGCGTTGTTTCTACCAATGTTTTTACTTTTCCGGGGGAAATAGTTTCCTGTTGAGATCCGCTCTCACTCGCCTATTGAGCCACAGGATCATCAGAATCTAACCCTAGCGGGCAACTTTCTTGGGAATCTCACTCGCGTATTCTAGTAAAATTTGTGACTGCCCAGCGCCATTTCTAGTTTACCCAGTTAATGCGGTATGATCTATGAATGTTTTTTCAATCCCTTCTCTTGGAGAGGGCGGGCGCATGGTGAAAGCTGACTCCGCGACCCCAGTTTCCCCCGTACTAGATACCCGTAAAAGCTCGAATAAATGGACCATGGGCTAAATAGTTTGAAATTTCTTCCTCTGGAAAAGGGGTGAAAAACACTAAAAATCTGCCCCCCTTAGACAAACAAAAAAGAAAAAAAACCACGAGAGCTGACTAAGAGTGGCAACCTCAAAGTCCTAGCACAAGATCCGATTATTCGGGTTCCTAGGGTAGCATAATACCGTACTCCTCCCACGGAAGTATTCGAAAATACGAGTTTTGAGTTTGTATGGGCTCCTAGACAATCGCAGGGGCGTTCACCAACAAGTATATTATTTTAATTCCTACTGTACTTCCGGGGTACAGTAATTCTTCCCTGGGACGAGTAAAATTATCAGAAGCTGAGACAAAAGAGCCACCCTTTATCGGCAAAGCCAACTCCAACGTCCTAGTCTGAGGCTCAATCCGAGCTCCAACGTCAGTGGATATCAAGAACCCTCGCGGAACTACTAGTACTACTGGTTGCCGCGCTGAAATCTTCGGACCTCTCAGCCACGGCTACCTCCCGGGACTAATTTATAAGAAGAAACAATTCAATTGAGCCATCTAGGTATATAAATGGTGAGATGTAGCCGATTCGCCCAACCCTAAAGCTGGCATCATACCATCCATCCTTGCGTTCTTCAGAATAATAATATTAAAAAAATCCTCACACCCGTGCTAACTACCATTAATGGCATCATCCACCGCCATTATCGAACTGAGAAAAGAATGAAAGAAAGCTGCTGATGTTCTCACACCCGTATTTAGTGCCACCAATGCCATCACCCACCGCCATTATCCGACAGAGAAAGAGAGAAAGCTTCTATGTTTACATGTTGAAGAAAACAATGAAAAAGGCAATCCCGAATCCTCCGAGCCATCCTGCTGGGTTTAGGGCACTGCTTCCGCTTAACGGTATTACTGCCATAGAGCTGGTAGCATTCTTCGAGGACACGGTGCTGTTCGAAGAATATCCGCCTGTAGCAGTGGGGGGATATACGGGCTTTGAGCTCGACCCAATTGGCATTGTGGGGTAAGGGTTGGCGAGAGCAGTGGTTGAGGTGGTGGGCTTGGGGATGGTTGGAATCGTGGTGGAGGCGACGACGGGGGTAGTGCCTGGGGTCATAACCTTAGAGGTCGAAGGAACCAGTACTGTGTTTGAGTCGACCTTTAGACAGGGCTGATTCGGGCCAACGCAAGCGTATCCTGCGTCACAGCATGAATCATAACATTTGGTCGATCCCGCTCCGCACGGCTTCATACATTTTGACGTCCCGACTTCGCATTGAGTTCCGGTCTCACAGCAGCCCAAACCATCCGCGCACTGATAAAACCCAGTATCGCAGGTATAAATTGTAGAGCCTTGCCGTTTCCCAAGTCCGGGATTGCCATTTGCGACGAAGGCACGGTTGAAAAGGGGGAAGCTCATGTCCTCCGCTACCGATTGGCCAACCGTGAGGGCTGCAAGAAAGAATAGAGATAGTTGCGAAAAGTTCTTCATCGTGCTTTGTCTGTGGTGGTGGTGGTGGTGGTGATGGCGGTAGTCTATGGGGTCTATTGAGGTCTATTAAGGTCTATCGAGGTCGTCGGGACTGACAATGGTAAGAAGTAGGGACTGACAATGGTGAGTGAGAGTAAGGACAGAGATGAGGGCGAGAAGAAGGGGGGGGGGTCGCGATATAAGTATCACTTCTCCTACTGCAGCGGGCGTCTGGGAGGCACGCCAAGAGTGCCCTCGTATTGTGTACCATACCCCTTTTCGGCGTGAACCTTGCGGCTATAACGCTCATTCTGGTACAAGGAGGAGATAACCCGGCAGGGGAGCACTCTTTGTTGGCCAATGGCCGCCGTGTAGAGCACGGTACTCGAGTACTAGCAGAATTCGAGGCCCAGGAATCCCTCTCTACCCCCGGGATCACCAGGACTCCTCTCTTACCCAAGTACCCGACGGCAGATACCGGTAAGACTTTCGGCTTAAAGCCACAGGATGCATTTCAGATCATAAAGTAACCCCTTGCCGTTCATCCAACCGGACAAACCAACAACGGGAACCGCCCCCATAACACGCTCCCTGGTTTCGGGGACCTAATGAGTCGACTGCTTAGACTTTACTTGACAATACCTTACAGTACGCAAACTGTTCTTCCCTATTGATCTTATCACATAGTGTAACATTGGCACGCTATCCCAGATTACCTCCATGAACCATGATCGCGGTATTGTACTCGGGGGGTGCGTTAAGTCGGGCGACACCCATATAAAGTAACTGAGGTACTAGTGCCGGTAAAACAAAAGTGCGTACCAAACTCAGAGAACACTAAAAACGCCTTGAAGGGTTGCGGAACGGTGAGTCCACAAGTACTTGTAACTCCTCAATCAACATATGGTATTTTGTACCCCATACCGTGCTCGGGTGGGGAGTTGCTTGCTTTTGCATGCGGGACCGGTATCTGCCCTTGGGGCTCGGATACGGTAATTGTTATTGTTGAAAATGTGCTTGAGTGCCTCGCCCCGTAGCATGTGGCTTTTAGGTCCCTGAAATTTTAATTACAGTACCGGAATCGCGAGAATTACTCCACAAAGCTTACTTTTATCTGGAATGCACTAGTGCTCGAGTACGTGTACTCGCACAAGTGATAAAATCTCTTGCATGTCAAACTGTGACCAGCGGGTAATAGCATCTCGAGCTCGGGGTTTAACCGTCAGCCACCCGGGCGACCATGCAGTTGTGCAGATACGAGTACAAGTTAGTGGCGGCACAAGAGAATTAAGGGGTATTTGGTTGATTAAATATAAGCGAACACCTTGTTGGGATTCCGGCATGGGGATTAGCGTTGTTGGAACTTGAAGTGCCTTGTGCCATGCGAATGTGCCCGGCACGGCACTACAAAATGCCAGAGTGTGGTGAGATTAGCTGATGGCACTACCTGGTACAATTCAATTGTTGTGGGCTGGTTTCTGATATTGGGGAAGCAAATATTGGTGTTCTTTCGCACAGTGAGAACTTAGAAGGATGGGAACTGGGGGATATTCAATATGGATTGGGCTTGTAGATAGTTGCTTTGTTATTACTTAAGGAAAAGTTTTATTTGATGGATCGCCTAGGCACTACTGTACTAGAATATGGTGCCATGCCGGGCACATCGATTGGAAGCAATGGCACAAACTCTCGCGGCTTAGTGCCAACAACGCTAATGGGAATACTGAGTACAGGCGGTTGGGGCTCTCAGTTGGAGTTGATGGTGCATTGGTGCGGTTCACCTGCTGTTGCTACTCTGGGCAGATAGGAGGTTGCTGTGGGTACAGTCTTCACCGTACCCACGACGGAACTGGGCGGGCGTCGAACGGGGGATTAATTACCAGTAATTTTCATAACCCCAACCTTCACGATTTCTTTTTTGCGCACCAAATACCCCTGTTCGTCGCCGCCCAGTTTCCGCGTGGGTACGGTGAAGACTGTACTCGTACTCGAGTACTCGGGGGGTGCGCATGGGTGATCGGCAGGACATGGGTTAGAAAATGATGCTGATACATACATTTTCTAACCCCTGTCCGTCCGATCACCCATTTCCACCTCCGAGTACTCGAGTAAATGGGATTCTAAATTGGATTCGAAAGGACCCTGCATCTGATGCGAATGCTTATCTTGCGATGTACAGGGATTATCATGACTTTTGTTCTCCACCGATAGGGTGGGCAGATGTTGGACAGAAAATAGGCTGGGGTTTTAATCACTATATCATGACAATACACTTGCCGTAGTTTACTAAAAAAATGAATTCTGCGGGCTTTGTTCGAGGTATCGTAAAAACTAGAATAATTGGGAATCTCGCTGGGACATCTGGGTTGCCTCTCCTTCCGCCGTAAAGGCCTGTTGTATTTTCTTTTTCACACACCTTAACTGCAGAACAAAGAGAGAATCTTCTTTTCTCCCCTTAATCTAAAGGGAATTCTAAACATCACTAATTGTTCCACAACAGTCAGAGATTGGAGTACTTGTAGGGGCAGAGGCAATGAACACGAGGGTCCGACGTGCAGGGAAAAAGGGGGTTATGCTACAAGTAGATCTTAGCGTTGAGTACCACTAAGTGTTCGCTGATGTGTCTGCGCAGGGTGATTGATTTTGGCTCCGGGTTGGAACTGAGGTTAGGCCGTGGTGGGGGGTGCTCTCGGGTACAGTACCGGGGACGGTATGAATTCCATATACAGTCTTTCATGGGGTCGTGACGAATATCAGGAGGTGAAGAAGAAGGATCAGTAGAAGGTCTTTGTTTTGTTACCCTACTTTGGCGAATTCGATTTTTTGCCAAATACCCCTGTTCGTCACCTCCTGATATTCGTCACGACCCCATGAGAGACTGTACCGGTGCTCGGACCAGTACGGTACTAGAGTACAAGCACTCGAATCATCGGACCTTGTGTTAGGACGTCAGAGCTTGTCTTAGTTAGAAACGTCTGGTATTTTTCTTTTCTTTTTTGTGTTGTGTGCCTAGGAGGACTGATTTTTTGGGATGTTTTTCCCTTTTTCAGAGGGGTTTTCCGACTACAGTCGCACCTCGCTATAACGAACGCCAAGAATTCAGGGTTTTTTCTTCGTTATCCCTTGGGCGGTCTTAAACAGTAAAATTCGTCGCCAGGCACACACAAAATTGTGATTCGTTGTAATTTAATGGCCTCCATGATGCCGAGCCACCAGAATGTTCAAATCAGTTAGGCCCGAGCCA